>SDBV01000108.1_pt1 | contig 95603 bp, 74 predicted proteins | sample 2277081 | NCBI WGS metagenome assembly SDBV01 (sample SAMN10402039, study PRJNA504765) | marine sediment metagenome | isolation source: marine sediment core GS10_PC15, 223 cmbsf | place: Arctic Ocean: Southern Knipovich Ridge | collected 2010
TCACCTCATTATACATAGAAAAAAAATATGGCATCGCCTTAGCAGCTTTGGGTTTTGTAAATTTCATCTATCCGAAACCGATTCCAATCGACTAATAACATAGAGATTCTATAATGGAGTTGATTGAATCATCTGTTGTAAAATTAGCGGAATTTATTCGTCGAAAAAAAATCTCGGCCTACGAGCTAACGCAAGCTTATATCCATCAAATACAAAAAGTGAATCCAAAGATCAATGCTATTGTTCAATTCAAGCCAGAACGCGCACTGAGTGAAGCTAAAAAACTCGATGAAATGCAAGCTAAAGGAGCATCACTAGGACCTTTGCATGGCGTTCCTTTTACACTTAAAGATGTTTATAACACAAAAAATGATATCGTTACTGCAGGCACACTCGGCTTAAAAAATAATGTTGCAACCGAAGATGCTACAATCACTAAAAGACTCAAGCAAGCTGGAGCAATTTTATTAGGCAAAACCAATACCCCTGAATTTGAAAATGCTGCTGATACAGATAATTTAATTTATGGGAAAACATCAAACCCTTATGATTTTAGTCGTTCAGCAGGCGGCAGTAGTGGTGGTCCTGCCGCTAGTGTTTCTGCATGCTGTTCTGCATTCGACATAGGCGCTGACACGGGGGGCAGTTTAAGAGTACCCGCACATTATTGCGGCCTAGTTACTATTCGCCCAACGATGCGCCGAATACCCAGCACTGGCACAGTTTATGGATTAAGAACGGCTATTATGGGTATGTTTTCCACTGAAGGGCCCATTTGTCGTTATGTAGAAGATGTTAATTTGTTAATGTCCATCATCCAAGGGCCTGATCATATCGATCCTAAAACAATACCCACCTTCCCTATTACTATTACTAACAATAAAATTAATGAATTTAAAATCGCTTACTTTGATGATGATGGTATTTCTAGAGTCACAGCAGAGACTAAAACTGCAATTAAAAATGCAGTAAACTCGTTAACTGATTCCGGTGCTAAACTGACACAGGATCAACCAAAACGTTTATCGGAAGGCCTTGAAATATTTAAAGAGGTATTGGGAGCTAATATTGTTGAGAGTTTTCAAACTGCCTTAACACAATTTAACACACCTAAAGCATCCCCTTTACTTGAGAAATTAATGAAACGGTTAGCCCCTTATACCTGTGATTTACCCACGTTTGTAAAACGTTGGGATCATTGGGAACGTTTTCAGAGCGACATATTAGCTTTTTTCCAAAACTATGATGCAATAATCTGCCCAGTGACTGCCACTGAAGCGCTTCCACATACCACACCGATGTGGGACCCCGATCAAATTAATAAAACCAGCTATTGTTGGACTATGAGTGCTACCCTACTCCCAAGCGCAGTAGTACGAGCTGGTACTTCAAAAACCGGGTTACCTATTGGCATTCAAATCATAACTCAACCCTATCGAGAAGATATTGCGTTGATGATAGCTAAGGAAGTTGAATCTGCTTTGGGTGGTTGGAAAAAGTCAACATTGATTTAGTATTTTGACTTGCTAATGCATACCCATTGCTCTATCGCTTGATCACTTTATGTTACAATAGCCCATAGAGGACAATCTAAAGGCCAAATACCATGGAAGATTGCTTAGCACTTGATGAATTATACACGACCGAAGAACGCATGCTGCGTGATAATGTGCATCGCTGGGTCGATGCAACAGTTATTCCAAAAATGCTAAATGCTTATGAACAAGCTGAATTTCCTCGGGAACTCATTCCCGAGATTGCGAAGTTGGGTTTATTCGGTATGACACTACCAGAAGAATTTGGCGGCGCTCAAGCAAGCTATGTTGCTTATGGTTTAGTTTGTCAGGAATTAGAACGCGGCGACAGTGGCCTACGTAGTTTTGTTTCAGTGCAAAATTCATTATGCATGTACCCTATTTATGCGTTTGGATCAAAACAGCAACAACAACGATTCTTGCCACCCATGGCAGAAGGTAAAATGATAGGTTGTTTTGGTTTAACCGAACCAGACACAGGCTCCAATCCTGCTGAAATGAAAACCACGGCACGCAAAGTAAAAGCCGGTTGGATTTTAACCGGTAGTAAATTATGGATTACCAATGCCACACTTGCTGATATAGCTATTGTTTGGGCGAACACAGAAAAAGGCGTTCGCGGTTTTATTGTTGAAAAAGAATTTAAAGGTTTTGATTGCAATGCCATCCATTATAAGATGTCAATGCGAGCTTCCGATACGGGTGAGTTAGTATTCGATGATTGCTTTATTCCCGATGAAAATTTTCTACCCGGCAGTGAAAAAGGCATTGGCGCCGCACTTCGCTGCTTAAACCAAGCACGCTTTGGCATCGCCTGGGGTGCAATAGGTGCTGCGATGGCTTGTTTCGACATTGCGTTAAACTATGTTAAAGAGCGTAAACAATTCTCCAAACCCATTGCTTCCTTTCAATTAGTTCAAAAAGATTTAGCCGACATGTTTGTTGAAATGATAAAAGCACAAACATTAAATTTACGCATTGGACGACTCATTCAAGATAAAAAAATTTCACCAGCGATCATTAGCGCTGCTAAAATGAATGCGGCACGAACAGCATTAAATGTTGCACGCAGTTGCCGTAATTTACTCGGCGCCAATGGTATTAGCTTAGAATATCATGTCATTCGGCATTTGCAGAATTTAGAGACTGTGTTTACTTACGAAGGCACTGACAACATCCACCATTTAATTATCGGCAAATATTTAACGGATATTGATGCGTTTAGCTAAAAATATTAGTACGTTGATATTCAGTAAGCTCAATAAACCCATGATGAGATCGTGCATAGTAAAATTTGACTTGACCTCGGGTGCGGCTCCCGCACAATGTAGAATTTATGCCATACAAGGGACTCCATATTGATTTTACTATATTTTTCCTAAATTTCTAAACCCAATTAATTCCAGTAGAGCCCAAAATAGGGCTCAAATGTGCCCAAGTTTTTCATGCTCTATTATTGCAACAACGACCTTGACAGATAGCACAGTTGATAGTAGAATTTTTGTTCGAAAAAAATGACCTAAAAACAATGAGGTGAATATGAATATTTTTAAACGATTAGCAATAATCACTTTAGCATTAATAGCAACAATAGCAACAGCAGGTATTGCCTATGCAAAACCACTTTATGGGTGGTTCCAAATAGCCGTTTATCCTGGGTCGACTACGATTCCTACTGAAGTAGCAGCACATTCTAACAAACTATATTATGTACGTTGTACTGTAAATATGGATGATTTAGCTGAAGGATATATACAGATTCAAGTTGGGAGTCAAAAACCACAAAGGATCACTAAAAGTCAATGGCAGGTAGAATTCAATAACATACGCCCTATTTATAATACTTATGCTCAAAATGGCGAATTACATTTTAAATTTATTGGCTCTTTTCCCCTAAAAGGTAAATATTTCAAAAATGATCACGTAGATGTGAATTGCAGCTATTCTCCCCAAAAATAACATTGAGATAAATAGCTCAATAATTATAAACTGATATCAATATTAGCCTGGGATCCACTCCCAGGCTTTTTTTATAATACTGTATACATTTCTCATGATTTAGGCCACCCATTAATTTTAAAGAATTGATCAAACAATGAAATTCAAATCCTAACACTCACTTGCAATTTATGAGCCCAAATGATATTTTTCTTCCATGAGCTGGCTACAACTTTATAAACGCATGCACGATAACGCGAATATCATGGTGATATCTGCGTGCGACACTTATCGCAAGCTTGCTAAAGAAATCCCTAATAAAAACGATACCGTCCTTGAAATTGGTTGCTCATCGGGCAAAACCACTAAAGAACTCGCAAAATCAGCTTGTCAAGTCGTTGCTATTGATAATTCTTACAGCTTTATCGAGCAAAGTCAGCAAGACTATGCCGATCTTGATAACGTGAGATTTATTTATTTGGATGCTAGAGATATTTTAGCTACAAAAGAATTACTGCCTAATCCATCTATTATTTTTATGGATACGGGTGGTGATATGCACTTAGGTAATGTTTGTTCAATATTGCGTTTATATTTATTGCATTTTCAACCCCGAATATTTGTGCTGCGTAATTTTGAATTGGCGATTTTATATAATATGATTTCCAAAACAGAGCTCCCACCAGAAGATCAGAGAGTAAAAAATATTATTCAATCAAAAGCGCCCCAAGTACAACACTTATTAGACTTGTCACATAGCCATATCATTAATGATCGGATATTTGCTGTTCGTAAATTACGTGCTTTTGTTGATAACGAACTTGTTAAAACAAGGCTGATTGAACTATTAAACGATCCCAATCTTAAAATACGTAAAATCTGCATGCAGACGGTGTCAGCTGACGATACACTTACAACAGCTAGAAAATAGATGTCACTCAGAGTTCATTATCCTCACGAAAGCAGGGATCTAGTATTTATCTAAAAATAAAAGCCGGAATCCAGGCGCGTTTTGCGCGCCAACGCACGCAGTGCGTTATGGATCCCGCGGTCAAGCCGCGGGATGACGAGGTAAGCCGTGGGATGACGAGGTAACCCGCGGGATGACGAGGTAACCCGCGGGATGACGAGGTAAGCTGCGGGATGACGGGGTATGAACAGTTACAAAATAAAAATCATTCATTACGAAAGAATACACAAGAGATCAATGTATCTCTTCAATAGTCTCAACATCTTCAATTTGATTCTTTTTGAAACGCAATCGCATTGATTTAACTAATCCATAAAAGCTAATCACCAACCAAGCAATCTCAATGACCATCGAGGCCAAATTCCAATAAAAAAGTAACGACACTAAAATAAAAATTGAGCCCGCAAAATTCATTAACGAATAAGACACATGCATTACTGTCATCTTGCCAATCTGCAATAATATGTAGGCACATAAGACCAGAAATACGCCCGTGACTCCGATGGTGTTCGCATGATCTCCCAGAAATTGTTCTAACATACTAAACTTCCATAAAGTGAACTTGATAACCACCAAACTTTCGAATATTCAAAACACCATTATCCAAAATAACATATTGCCCTTTAATCCCAAGCAAAGTGCCACTGATGGTATTTGTTTTATCAAAGGATAAACTCATTACTTTTTCAGGATACTGTAACACTGGATATTCCAAAACAACAACCTCTTCCTCAACCGGACTCAATACACCATTCGGAAAATGTCTAGCAACTTCATCGATATTTCGAGCGGCCTGTTTGACTAACTTATCTCGTGCCACTTTAAGATCTATAAGCGGTGGCACTTGTTTTAACATACTGCGCCAATTCGTCCGATCCGAAACAAACTCTTTAAATGCAACCTCAATCAGCCCCACCTGATAGCGATTAGAGGTTTTATATATCACCAATGCTTGGGATGCCCCTTGATCTATCCAACGTGACGGCACGTGTTTTACACGCGTTATTCCTACCTTCAATCCCGAAGAATTTGCCAAATACACAACATGTTCAGCAGAACACTGTACATGTGCCCAGTCATTAGGATCACAATTCCCTTCCTCAACTCGACATTTTTCTGGATAAATCACACAGAGATTACACTCTTGAAGCCGCCGCAGACATGGAAAACAATAGCCTTGCTGAAAACTTTTTGTTATTTTACGCCCACAATGAATACAATTTATTTGCCCCGTAAACTTAAGTTTGATTTTTTTGCCAAGATAATCGTTAAGCAATATCTGCTCTTCTCCTAGCATTAAATGATAAATAATAGGTTGACCGATTGAGACACGCATTTTTCTGAGATTGCCCAACATGGCTACATGAACATTCAATTTATTCATCCTTAATATGAATCATATATTCCTCAACAGGATCACCACCAATTAAATGCTGCTGAATAATCCGCTCTAATACCGTTTCATTGCAAGAGTGGTACCAAATCCCTTCTGGATAAACAACTGCAATAGGACCTTTAGCACAAAGACGTAAACAATTTGCTTTGGTTCGATAAATGCCACCTTCTCTTGTTAAATGCAATTCAATTAAACGACGTTTTAAATACTGCCAAGCTTTTAACCCTTCTTCTCGGCTACAACATTTTGGTTCTGTTTGATCACAACATAAAAAAATATGCCGTTTAATGTTCGCCAACTTGAATTTTTTGACATTGTCCGCTAACTGTTCATCTTCATTTAACTTAGGCATATTTCAAAATCTCCCATCGCAGTGGGTATTCAGTTTTACTCATCGATTGCATGATGATGTGCCTTCCACGTCTCAAACCCACCGGCCAAGCTATAGACTTCACTGAACCCTTGATCAATCAGATGCTGTGCTACTGACTGGCTGCTGATTCCGTGGTAGCAATACACTAAAATAGGTTGACTTTTATCCACTGATTCACAAAACTCTTGTAATACCGCCATGGTTAAATGAATCGCATTAACAATATGCCCCTCGTCATAACTATCCCGATCTCGCACATCGGCAATAATAACATTGTCACGATCCGCGATAAGCTGTTCTGCTTCTAGATGTGATAATTGTTTGAACATAAGCTTCTCCTTGGTACGCTCCTTCTTAGCACTTATTTTATCGATAGTTTGCAGATTTTGCCATAGGTTTGTCTTCCCTCCATCTTTCGCAAAACTGGAGGCCCTAGAGGGACATGTACAAAAAAATTCCAGTTCTCTATTTTAGCTGCGAAAACGTTGCAATCTATATCACTATAGCATCAGATTAAGTCAAGCACACTTTAGATCTACACGACACTTTTATTGAAAAGCAATCGGTGTATAATGACCCCATTAATTTGTTTAGGACACTAACATTCAATTATAAGTCGAGGATCATATGGTAATTGATACGGCGCTTATCTCTCGCATTCAATTTGCATTCACCATCAGCTTTCATATTCTTTTTCCCACATTTAGCATTGGTTTGTCCATGTTTTTAACAATCATGGAAGGGCTGTGGCTAAAAACACGCAATCCGCGTTATCTGGAAATTTGTAAATTCTGGACCAAAATTTTTGCCCTAACCTTTGGTATGGGCATCGTTTCAGGCATTGTGATGGAATTTCAGTTTGGCACAAATTGGGCTGGCTTTACGTATGCGGTCGGTGGCGTATTAGGCGCCCTATTCACCTACGAGGTTATGACTGCTTTTTTTATTGAAGCCGGTTTTTTAGGTGTGATGCTATTCGGCTGGAATAAAGTCGGGCCTAAGCTGCACTATTTCGCGACTCTCCTTGTCACTATCGGCACCTCATTGTCTGCATTTTGGATTATGTCGGCTAACTCCTGGATGCAAACACCAGCAGGCTTCAAAGAAGTCGGACATCGCTTTATTGTCACAAGCTGGATGAAGGTTATTTTAAACCCATCGGTTCTTCCTCGATTCACGCATATGTTACTGGCTGCCTATATCGCCACAAGCTTTGCCATTGCCGGCATTTGTGCTTATTACCTGCTTAAAAAGCAGCATGTTGAGTTCGCCAAAAAATGCTTTTCCTTTGTAATGGCCGCACTGATCATCCTAACCCCTCTGCAGCTTATTGTCGGTGATGCCGTTGGAACTGAAGTCTACCAACATCAACCTTTAAAAACAGCGGCCATGGAAGGTGTGTGGAATACTCAACGTGGTGCGCCCTTTTTAGTGTTTGCTATTCCCGACCAAGAAGCCCAGAAGAATTTATTTTCAATTAAAATCCCACACATTGCCGCCCTACTGAATACCCATCAATGGAATGGTGAGCTCATCGGCCTTAAAACTGTACCTAAAAGCGACCAACCTTTCGTTGCTTTTGTATTTTATAGTTTCCGAGTGATGGTTGGACTGGGTCTGCTGATGTTTTTATTAGCGCTCATTGCAGTTTGGTTGCGCCGTAAAAAAACATTATATGAAAAGCGCTGGTTTTTACGCACATGTCTTTTCACTTCTCCTATTGGTTTTATAGCGCTCTGGTGCGGGTGGATCACTGCAGAAACAGGACGCCAACCCTGGATTGTCTATGGGTTATTACGCACTAATAATGCCGCCTCTAAAGTCGCGTTGAGCAATGTTATCATTTCATTCGTACTGATTATTCTAATTTATGGCATTATATTTGGTTATTTTTATTTTCGTTATCTGCGCAAAACGATTCGCAAAGGACCACAATTAGTTGAACCTGAAATACTCGACCAACCGTTTTCCTACATGCCGCCCACAGAGAAGAAGGAAAAACCATGAACTATCTCGCCCTCATTTGGATCGCCATTATTGCCTTTGGCATTATCATGTATGTGATTTTAGATGGATTTGATTTGGGTATTGGTATCATGTCCGTTTTTATGCGCAACCCTCATCATCGTGATCTGATGATTAGCACGATCATGCCCGTCTGGGACGGCAATGAAACTTGGTTGGTTTTCGGTGCTGCAACGTTATATGGTGCCTTCCCACTCGCTTTTAGCATCATTTTACCGACTTTATACATTCCGATATTAATCATGGTTTGTGCATTGCTATTTCGTGGCGTCGCTTTTGAATTTCGACTGAAATCTACTAGCCGTAAAATTTGGGATGTTGCTTTTTTTGTGGGTTCAATTACCGTCGCTTTCATTCAAGGCACGATATTAGGCACGTTTGTCCAGGGTTTTGATGTGGGCCCTAATCAACTGGTTATACCTGCTTATGATTGGCTAACTCCATTTAGTGCAACCTGTGGTATTGCGTTAATTTTTGGGTATGTTTTACTGGGTGCTAACTGGTTAATTGCTAAGACTGTTGGCGAGCTACAAAATCTAGCCTACAAGATTTCTAAATCAGCCTTAATTATTGTAGCTTTTTTTGCTGCCGTCATCAGCTTATGGAGCCCTTTCATCGATCCCAACATTAAAGCACGTTGGTTTAACCCAAGCATTATGCCTTATTTAGCCATACTACCACTCACGACCGGTATCATTTTCATTATACATTGGGTGTCATTAATTAAGCGGCGTGAATATTGGCCATTCTGGTTGTCCATTGCTTTATTTTTGCTCTGTTATATTGGCTTTATCATTAGCAGCTTTCCTTATATTGTTCCACACTCGATTACTTTCATCCAAGCTGCAGCCCCGAACAATTCACTATCCTTTATGCTGGTTGGGGCTTGTATTATGCTACCTATTTTACTCTACTACACTTATCATTCTTATCGTATTTTTAGCGGCAAAGTTACTGATGTGATTGGCTATTAGGCGAAAAAAAACTAATGCTCAAAATTAAAAATCGATCTCTAAAAAAATGGTTGTGGTTTATTTTCATTTATGTGTGTTCGATTGCTGCAATTTTTGTATTTATCTTTGGGACTCGTTATTTGTTATCCTTATTAAGCCATTGAGCTAATCTTAAGCCAAATGCAAACCCTAAGTGGTGAGCAGCACAGAAGAGAAGGGATAGAAAAGGACAAAAAAACGTCAACCACGCCTACAATCCTATAACATCATGATTAATAAATATTAATCTTGGTTACAGTTGCAGCATGGCCGACTTTTAGACAGCGACTTTAACAGTTTTCTTAATGTAACTATAGCACAAAATAGAGAAAATCAAGGTCTTCCCTCTATGAGCTCTCACCTATACAAATAACAGTACTAGTTCAATCGACTATTTGCAGACCAATGTTCACGGAGATGCTTATTGTGAATTAATTGTTGCGCTATTTCTAATGCGGTTTGTTGGGTCGTTTTATTAGATTCTCTGGCAGCACGGATTATTTCAGTGACCTGTTGATATAATGTTTTATTAATTTGTTCTCTCACTTCCTTTATAGGCCGCTTTAAATGATCAGCTGCTGCAAAAATAGCACCGCCTACATTTGCAATGAAATCCGGTATATAGAGGATATTTCGTGCTTGTAACATCTCAGGCATATCCTCACTTGCCAGTTGATTATTAGCTGCTCCACAAACAATATCCGCAGAGATTTTTGGTACAGTATTTCGATTCAGTATGCCACCTAACGCACATGGTGCAAATACATCGCAATCAACGCTATAAATTTCGTTTGGAGCGACTGCTGCCACCTTAAATTGTTTCTGGTAAGCCAACACTTTATGCCAATTGAGATCAGTGATTGTTAATTCCACACCACGCTCGATGAGCTCATTCAATAATCGAAAGCCAACTTTGCCAACACCTTGTATCGCAACATGTAATCCATCTAACGAATTTTTTTTGAGTTTATGTGCTACGGCTACTTCCAGGCAGCGTATAACGCTCAACACAGTAAAATCAATTAAGTAATCGGTACCTCCTACTCTTTTTGGAACAGCCGTAATATGATGGCAACACTTTTTAGCTTCTCGCATATCACTTTGAAAAACGCCACTATCACAGCCTGTGACAAACTGCCCGTTTAGCTCTTCAACAAACTCTCCAAAACTTTGAAAATAAGCGGCTCGATCTATTATTTTATCCGGTTTCATAAGAACTGCTTTCGCACCAGTAAATGGCATTCCCGTAATGGCCATTTTTAATGTCATCATCTTGGCAAGCGCAATAGCATCTATAATGGCGGCAACTTCAGAGTCGTATGTCAGACATCGAGAACCCCCTAAGCCAGGACCCATCTCAAGATGATGAATGGCTATAACAGCAAATAGTCCTGTATTTTGGTCGAATTTAAAATGAATTCTATCGACATCACGCAACCATTTTGAGCCAGCCATCCTCAAATCCTCGCTCTTTGCTTATACCATTTACTCTATTTAAGTATAGAATAGATGGTCGATTTCTGTATAAAAAACTCAGCCGCAAGCTTCCGAGATTTCTTTCTTTAAAAATAAGGAGTTAAAAAAATTGGGTATTCAGCAGAAAACTAGCAATCTCCTCGCTGTGAGTATACAATTACGCTCTTTTATGCTTTTGTAGCGCGAATTAACATGCTTATTTCACCATTTCATCCTAATCTACCAAAGCAGCATGACAATGAACTGCATTTTGCAAGTCTCCCTGCTGCAAGTGCCAGTTTGGCCATTAGCGCTTTGGCTTCTGATCATGATCGTCCCATATTATTGTTGACTGAAGATGTCCGCTCAGCTAACCGCTTTATTCGAGAGCTTGAATTTTTCAGACAAGATAAAACACTACCAATCTATCATTTCCCTGATTGGGAGACACTACCCTATGATTATTTTTCACCACACCAAGATTTAATTTCAGAACGCCTATCAACACTTTATCGATTACCAAAATTAAAACGAGGGATTATCATTGCAGCATTACCCACAGTAATGCATCGACTATTACCGCAATATTATTTAGAATCTAATGCATTTGTTTTATCTGTTGGCGAAAAACTAGATTTAACCAATACACGTGAGCAACTGATTACAGCAGGTTATTCAGCAGTTCATCAAGTGATGGAACACGGTGAATTCGCGCTTCGAGGCGCTATTATGGATATCTACCCGATGGGTTCAAAGCTGCCCTATCGCATTGAGTTATTTGACGATGTGGTCGAGAGTATTCGAAGCTTTAATCCAGAAAATCAACTATCGATAGAAAAAATACAGCATATTGATTTACTACCAGCGCGAGAATATCCTTTAACTGAAATGGGCACCACTCATTTCCGACAGGCATGGCGACAACAATTTTCAGGCAATCCTAAAGAAGCTCCCATTTATCAAAATATAAGTCAGGCTACCCCTACAGCAGGAGTTGAATATTATTTACCACTTTTTTATGAGAAACTAAATACTTTTTTTGATTACCTCCCAGAAAATACACAGCTTGTGCTTTCAGGCAATACTTCTGAAACTGGAAATGCATTTTGGCAAGAGATCAATGAACGTTATGAACAACTTCGATATGACGTTACCCGCCCGATTTGCCAGCCCAATGATGTTTTCTTAACGATCGAACAATTTTATTCACAAATTAAACCTTTCAATCGGATTAAACTCCATCAAGATACTCTTAAAGAAAAACAAGGTCACATTAATTTTTCAGCGAAAGTAGCACCTAGCCTAACGATCCATGCAAAGTCCAAAAAACCTTTTCAAGCATTAGAAGCATTTATTAATGATTATTCAGGAAGAGTACTTTTTTGTGCTGAATCGAGTGGGCGTAAAGAAATTTTGCTTGAGCAGCTTAATGAGATAAAGATCCGCCCTAAATTTTATCCAGCGTGGTCTGATTTTTTATCTGATCAAGAAAGGATAGGCATTACAGTGGCTCGACTTGATCAAGGTTTATTACTCGATGATCCCAAAATAATATTAATTAGTGAGCCTCAATTATTTGGTGATCAAGTGATGCAGCGTCGACTACGTGAGAAAACTAAAATTGATCCTGACCAAATGTTTCGAAATCTCACTGAATTATCGATTAGCGCACCCGTTGTTCATATCGAACATGGTGTCGGCCGCTATCTAGGATTAGAAACTATTAGCACAAATAATATCGAAGCAGAGTACTTAACATTGGAATATGCAGGTGGAGATAAAATATACGTGCCGGTTTCCTCATTAAATTTAATTAGCCGTTACACAGGAATCAACAGTGAGCAGATACCACTACAAAAACTAGGCTCGCAAAAATGGGCTCAGGCTAAAAAGAAAACAACAGATCAGATTCGTGATGTTGCTGCAGAATTGTTAGATATCTATAGCCGACGTCTTGCAACGCCAGGTTATGCTTTTCCAGCCCCAGGTCAGCCACAACAACAATTCAGACGTGCTTTCGCTTTTGAAGAGACTCCCGACCAAACTTTAGCGATTGATGATGTGCTAGCAGATATGATAAAACCGAATAGCATGGACCGCCTAATCTGTGGTGATGTTGGTTTTGGAAAAACTGAAGTCGCAATGCAAGCCACATTTTTAGCTATATCTGCTGGTAAACAAGTCGCTATACTGGTCCCTACTACCTTATTAGCAAGCCAACATTTGCAAACCTTCCAAGACCGATTTGCAAATTGGCCAATTCATATCGCTGCAATTTCAAGATTGCGAAGCCAGAGCGAACAGAAAGCAATCATTAAAAAACTAAAGGAAGGTAAAATCGATATTATTATTGGCACTCACAAATTATTACAAAGTGATATCAAATTTAAAGACTTGGGTTTGCTCATCGTCGATGAAGAACACCGTTTTGGAGTGCGTCAAAAAGAAAAAATAAAATCACTTCGCGCACACGTCGATATTTTAACCTTAACTGCAACACCTATTCCACGCACCTTAAATATGGCGTTAGCAAAAACTCGCGACTTATCGATTATAGCTACTCCACCCGCCCGTCGTTTATCTATTAAGACATTTATTCATGAATACAATCCAGCATTGATACGCGAAGCAATAATGCGTGAGGCTATGCGCGGTGGTCAAGTCTATTTCCTTCATAATGAAGTAGCCACAATTGAAGCCACTGCCGAAAAACTTCTAACGATGATTCCAGAAGCACGCATTGCAATTGCCCATGGGCAAATGGGAGAAAGACAACTGGAATCCATTATGTCTGATTTTTACCATCAAAAATATAATGTTCTAGTCTGCACTACGATCATTGAATCTGGAATCGATATTCCAACGGCTAATACTATTATTATTAATCAAGCGAATCGATTTGGATTAGCCCAGCTTCATCAAATACGTGGCCGTGTCGGACGTTCTCATCATCAAGCCTATGCTTACCTATTAATCCCCGATAAAAAAGCCCTAACAGCTGATGCAAAAAAACGTTTACAAACCATTGCAGAGCTAGAAGAGTTAGGTGCTGGTTTTAACCTTGCCACTCATGACCTTGAAATTCGTGGTGCAGGCGAGCTATTGGGTGACGAGCAAAGTGGTCATATTCAAGCCGTTGGTTTTTCACTCTATATGGAATTACTTGAAGAGGCTGTGATAGCGCTTAAATCAGGACGTGAGCCTACTTTCGAACCCGCATTGCAAAGCGGCCCTGAAATTGATTTGAAAATATCAGCTTTAATTCCAGAAGCCTATGTCCCTGACGTACACACCCGATTAAGCTTATATAAACGACTATCTTATTGCAAAAAACAATCAGAGATACAAAATCTAAAAGCAGAACTGATTGATCGATTTGGTTTATTACCTAAGGTCACGCAGAATTTATTTAATATAACAACACTAAAATTACAAGCTGCTGTTTTAGGGATTAAAAAAATAACTACGACTACAGAATATGGATACCTTCATTTCAATGAAAAACCAAACATTAACCCTGAAACAATCATCCGTCTAATTCAAAAAGAACCCAGGCGTTATCAGTTGCAAGGCGCCGATAAAATAAAATTTACCTTTAATTCTGACCATTCTAAAGAACGAATAAAAGAAATCGAAGCCTTATTAAAATCATTTGCTTGAGCCGCATTATCTTGAGCTTGCCGCTGCTCTCCACGAAAATAGCTCTTAGTGCCATTCTGTGAACCCGAGTCTCAACGTCATTCCCATGAAATCAGGAATCCAGCCCTTCATCTAAGAATTAAAAACACGGTATTGTGAAAAGTGTATCAAGAGTTAGGATAACTGCTATAAGAAATCAAATATAGGAAGCAGAAATGGCAATCTATAGTAAAATTGAAGGCATACCCGGAGAAGTCACTGCTAAAGGTCATGAAGCTTGGATTGAACTAACCAGCATTACTTTCAATGTTAATCGAATAATATCCACTGAACCAGGGCGCATCTCTAGTCGTGAAGGCACACGGCCAAGCATTAGCACACTGACTCTAACTAAAAAATTAGATAAAAGTTCACCGCTGTTATTCTCAGAAGCCTGCGTAGGTAAAGCAAAATCACAAATTGAAATTCATATTTGCCAAACAGGCGATAGTTTGAGCGAATATTTGGCAATAACGTTAAGCAATGTGATCGTCAGCAGTTATCGCATTTATGCAGAAGATGAAGATGTTATTGGGGAAAATGATAAAAACAAAGCAACTCCTCATCCTTGTGAAAAAATTGATTTCAGCTTTGACAAAATAGAATTGCGTTATACGCCTTATGATAATAACAATCAACCCCAAAGCCCTATTACTTCTGGATATGATTTAAAACAAGCATTAGCTTCATAATTAGCTATAAATTATAAGCACAATATTCTAGGGAATTTTTCTAAAGATAAAGCAAAAAAATCAACATAATTAAAGATAACAAAACAAAGAGAATATTATGAACCCACAATTACAATTTAATATTATACCTATAGAATCAGATTCTAAATTATCATTAATAACTGATGAAAAAGATGGGATCCAATGCGATAAAAATGCAGCGTCAAAATTAAGAGAATTTCACATCGAAAAAATAATATTCACTTACAATGAAGAAGGTTATTACTTACTGCATGAAAATGAAATTATTAAAATGAAATCTGGAGATCGATTGATACTGCCAACTTACCAAGTTGAAATCGAAATATCACCAAAAAATAATCTCATTGATAATACAGATGTTCGCGCGCCCACAACTGTAATAAATGAATTTTGGTATAATGAAGAGCAGATTAATACAAATTTTGACCCCTTGATACAAAATGATTTTACTCTAAATAGTTCGATATTCCATGATCCTGTTGATCCACTCTCATTTCTTGAAAAAGATAATTCTAACAGCTTATATCAGAAAAACAGTTTTTACTCATTAGGCACTTTGTCTCACGATAAACTCTATAATTTACAAGATGAAAATTACAACCCATTACACTCAAACATTATGTTAATAACGGATGAAAGTAAAACTAAGGCAGATTTATAATGTTAAATCTAAAGTTCTTTATGAATCTATTTTGTAACTGCTCACACCTCATCATCCTGAGGCCTGAGTGCGGGATCCATAACGCAGTGCGTGCGTTGGTGCACAAAACGCGCCTTTATTCTGGCTTTCGCAGGAATAAAGGGCGATTAGTTATTCTATTTGTAATATTATTATTAACAGGATGTTCAGGGCAAAAGTTAGTTAAACTAGAATTGGCGCTAGAATCTGCTCACTACTTAAATCCCGATATCAATGGACATCCTTCTCCTTTAGTAGTTAATATCTATGAGCTAAAGACCCCTTATCCATTTAAAGAAACATCGTATAATAAACTCATCAAAAATCCTTCTGCAATCTTAGGTGCCAGCTTGATAGACAAACAAAGCATAGAAGTGCGGCCAGGTTCTCGACATGATCTTGAGAAATTGCTATCCACAAATACTCATTATATCGCAGTTACTGGTGCCTACCGTAATCTAGATAAAAGTCATTGGCGAGAGCTTATTAAAATTCCAAATAAAAGCAAAAATATTAAATTGGTAATTGAGCTAGAATCGCAGGGTTTAGTTATTAAGAAAATATAGCCATTTAGCATGTTGTTCATAAAATAAATTCACACGTGCATTTAAGGAAAGCAAACTTATGGTTAACAATCCAGTCATATGGTCTGAAGGTATGTTTTTGAAACAGCATCATTTTCAACAGCAAAGTCGATATTTCGAGAATTTAATTAACGAAAAAACTTCATTTATGTATCCTTTGGCTTGGGGTATTACCCATATTACGATTAATCATGCACTGTTAAATATAGGCAAGTTTTCTTTAACAAAGTGCCGTGGAATCTTACCTGATGGGACAGTATTTCATGTTTCTGAAGAAGACGACTGTCCAACCCCATTGGAGATTACAGAGGAAGCAAACTCAAAGACGATTTATTTAGCATTGCCTTTAAACCGTACTCGGCATCTGAGTGAGGAGTACGAAGTTAGTGATAGTGCAAATCAAGAGAGCCAAAAAGCGACAATAAAAATAGCAAAACTATCATTACAACTCATGCTTAATAGTGAAGACTTAAATGCTTACAGCGCAATACCGATTGCTAGAATAATAGAAATTAAACCTAGTCAACAAATTATTCTAGATCATGATTTCATACCACCATGTCTTTATATAAGTGCTTCAAATCTTTTGTCAGATTTCATTAATGAATTGCAAGGTTTATTGGAACATCGTGCAGAAACTTTATCTCATCGATTAACAGACACACAGCAATCTGCAACTGCTGAAGTATCCGATTTTATGTTGCTACAATTCGTTAATCGCTTCGAACCACTCTTTTATCATTTAAGTGTGCATAATGCTATTCATCCAGAAATACTTTACAGAACACTTATTCAGTTACAAGGTGAGTTAGCAACCTTAACTCATGATCGACGACGTCCTTTGAGACTTTCAAAATATCAACATCATAATTTATGTGAAACATTTAAACCCGTATTGAAAGAAATTAGACATTCTTTAAGTATGGTTTTGAAACAAAATGCTGTTGCATTAGCAGTTAATGAGCATGACTTTGGGGTATGGGTAGCTGAGATTCCAGACAAATCGCTACTGACAAGCTCTCTTTTTGTACTCGCAGTATATGCAGAAATAGCTACAGAACAAATTAGAAATATATTTCCATCTCAAGTAAAAATTGCACCCATAGAAGAGTTAGATAACTTTATAAGCCGGGCATTACCAGGTATAGGATTACAAGCAATGCCAGTTGCCCCTAGGCAAATCCCCTATCACGCTAATTTTTCTTACTTTAGTTTAGATAATAGCAGCGAATATTGGAAAAAACTTATTAATTCTTCAGGAATTGGGCTACATATCGGCAATCAATATCCTGGATTAAAACTTGAGTTATGGGCAATTAAAGGCTAAGAGATGAATTCTATATCACATTACCAACCCACCTCTCAATCATCAGCCTTGAAAACAAATATTAATTGCTTATCAAGTCAAAATTCTGCGCCAACTTCAGAAAATCCATTTATCTTAGCAGCCAATCCTTTATTAACTTTAATGACACAAATAAAACATTGTTCTTCAGAACCAGACTTAAATAAAATACGGAGCACAATAATCAAACAAATAAATTTATTCGCTCACACATTATTAAGAAATATACCAAAACAAAGAGTTTTAGCCGCTCATTACTGTTTGTGTACCACTATAGATGAAGTAATATTAAAAACAAAATGGGGAGTTAAAAGCATTTGGAGTCAACAAAGTTTATTAAGTCTGTTTCACAAGGAAACCTGGGGTGGTGAACGATTTTATATCATCCTAGAAAATATTTCAAAAGAACCCAGAGAAAATTTATTAATTCTAGAGTTTCTATACCTATTACTTAACCTCGGATTTGAAGGAAAGTACTTCGATAAAAATAAAACTATACGAGATGAAATTCGAAATAGAGTATTTGAACGAATCCGGATTATTCGAGGGAAATCAGCAAGTATTTTATCTGCACATTGGAAAGACCAAGAAGCTATGTTGGCTAAAAAACAAAGTCGATCTTTTTTAAAAGGCCTTTTAACTTGCACAATCTTATTATTAATATTAATAACAAGCATTGTGAATATTAAAGCACATTTTAAGACAAAGGGAACTATCTTGGTTTTAAATTCCTTAGCCAAAGAATCTGCGATCAGCATTTACAGCCAATTACTAAATCGATCGATTGTAATAAACTCATTATCAGGAAAGAAATAACATGATAAAAAAGTTTATAGGTTTTTACGCCTCATTTCAAAGGGTCAGATTCTTTTTTAATAATTTTAGCTTGGGATTTAAATTTGTTCTTTTTAAAATTAAATTATATTTAAATATTATTATTAATAAAATAGATTTTAAAACAAGATCTCGACAAGGTCGGATTCGAAAACTATCTTGGTATCTAATTATGGGGGCATCCAAATCAGGAAAAAAAACACTGCTGGAAAATTCAGGGCTTCACTTCAAAAAAGACGAAGAGGTAGATAAGCGATCAAATAATCTTATCAAACAATTTGCTGATTATGATTGGTGGATAACAGAAAATGCTGTAATTATTGATATTGACATCCCTGATGAACAGGCTGCTCAAATCACTCTAAAACGATTCATTAAATATTTATCCAAATACCGCCGCAATAAACCAATTAGCGGAATCATAATGACATTACCTGTTACCGAACTGATTCTTACAAATCATGATGCTCCCAATATATTATTGAACAATTCAATCAAAAAAATCAAAGAACTCTATCAGACGCTTAAAACTAAGCTACCAATTTATTTAACCTTCACAAAATGTGATTTGATATTAGGGTTTTGTGAATTTTTTAAGGATCTTAGTAAAGAAGAATTAAGCCAAGTTTGGGGAATGACTTTTCCACTGAAAGATTCTTCCGAACCCAGTTTCATTCTAAATTTTTTTAACAGTCAGTATAAAAACCTCATGTTGAGACTAAAAAACCGTATTTTATGGAGATTAAATAATGAAAAAGTTCAATATAATAAGGACCTGATTTATCTATTCCCAGAACAAATGGATATTTTAAAAAAGAATATTACGATCTTTATTTCAGAATTATTTGATTCAATACGTTATCAAAATGCTATTCAAATTCGCGGAATTTATTTTTGCAGCGCAACACAACATGACCTCCCGAATAATCTTCTTATGCATTTATTTGCCGAACATTATGGGTTATCTCAAGAAGTAAAATCAAATCAGGAAAAACATCATGAAAGTTATTTTATCTATCAGCTGTTTTCTGAAGTAATATTTCATGAAGGAATGGAACTTGGCTTAAGTAATTTTTCGATCAAAATTAAACAATATTCATTTCGCTTAGCTTGTATTATTGCACCTCTTTTCGTGATAGTTGGATTTTTTGCTTTAATAACAGCTTATGAACAGCAATATCAAAAAATTGGGAAAATTAATAAACAACTTGGTAATTACCACATCGCTATGAGAACTCTAAAGCCTTATGTTAAATCATTACAAACTACTCTTCCTGCTCTAGAAGCACTCAATAAAGTGTATCAACTTTATCAAAGTAATGATTTAAGCTCTTATTTAATATTCGCTACGCACAATACCCATTATGCTGTAGAAAAAACTTTAAGCAGAGCTATTTATAGTCTATTTTTACCACGTATTGCTGCTTGCCTTGAAGAGCAGCTCATGAAAAAATCATTAAACACGAATACACTTTATGCCATGTTAAAGGGATATCTTGCTTTTAGCCCCTCACATGATATCAAATCTAATGCTATTATTGCTCCTATGTCTTATATTTGGTCAGCTCATTTCCGAAATAATTATAATCTTCAAAATCAGTTAAAATACTTTTTAAATCTCACAATAAGTCATCCCATCCATGAACTACCTCTAAATCGTCCATTGATCAATAAACTTCGCTTAAGATTGGAACAGATACCGCCCTCACAAAGAGGGTATGATTTGTTATTTTTCAAAAGTCTAAACAGTGATCTTTCGAATTTACATTTTGTCAATTTAATTGGAAATAATTATACTAAAATATTTCATAAGAAATCAGATCAGGATACAATTTTAGCAATTTATACATTAGCAGGCTATAAAAGTATTTTTTTAAAGAAAGCAAAGATGATTGCTCATGAAGTAGCAAAGAATGATCGTGAGATAGGTTTAAATCAAAATTTTTTAAAACGTACTTCAGAAGCAACTATTCTCTCTCAAATGCAAGTGATATACTCTAAGCAGTATATAAAAACCTGGGAAACATATTTAAATCAACTTTTCATAAGACCATTTGTTTCATATCAGGAGGCAATAAACAATATTCGCTTATTAACTGATCAAAATTCCCCTTTAAAAAAATTACTTGCTATTATCTACAAAAACACCTACATGATTAACAATGACAGAATAACCATGTCCAGAGCTTTTCAAAACATTAATAAGTTCTCACATAATAACAGCAATACCGCATTATTCACTAAAATTTTGAATTCCCTATCTAAACTTATACCCTATTTAACACAACTAAAAAATGCGGAAGAGCCGAAAAAGGCCGCATTTATCGCAGCAAAAGATTATTTCCAAGGAAAAACTAAGAACCCTATTCGAAAGTTACTGTTGCAAGCAGAAAGCACTCCAAAACCAATTCGAAAATGGCTTTATAATATAATTAATGGTATTTGGGGATTAATACAAGCCAATACATTAAATTATATTAATGATGCCTGGAAAAATAATATCTTATATCAATACAATCAGAATATAAATGGACACTATCCCTTTACTCCAACTTCAAATATTAACGTTACCATTAATCATTTTACTCGTTTTTTTGGATATAGAGGGGATCTAAATATTTTTCTTAATAATTATCTTAAGCCATTCATTGATATGAAATCTAAGCACTGGCATACATATCATCTTGGGCATATTTCTCTGAATATACCTCATTATGTGATCAAATTATTCTATAAGATAAGTCAAATCAGAAAAACTTATTTTTCTAGAAATATTGACAAGCCACACTTATCTTTTACTTTAACGGCAAGAACCCTAGACCAACGGCTTAAAAGCCTTCAATTTTTAATTGGGAATCAATCTATCAGTTATAAACATGGTCCTATAGTACCAATAAGCTTTAATTGGCCTTTCCCAAGCAATCTCGAACTCTGCAAAATTATAATCACTAATTTTAATGGCAGACATTACATGTTAGAAGCTGATGGCCCGTGGTGTTTATTTAAGCTATTAGATAAAAACAGTTTACCTTATAAAAATAGCAATTCAACTACGGTATTAAAAATTAGCTTAAATCATTATAATGCTACTTTCAACTTAGGAAGCAGCAAGCCTTTTAACGCCTTTAGACTTAAATTACTAAAAGGCTTTCATTTACCAAATAAATTGTAAGGGATTTTGGAGTGTAAAAAAATGAAACTAAATGTTTCTGATTTAATAAAGCCCATTTCACAAGACCAACCTATTGGTAATGATTTACGCTTAGATCTATCGAGCAATTCTCTTTATTACAAAATTAAAGATGCTCGAAATCATGCAAGACGTTCAGAACGCTTATGGCTTCAAGGTGAGCAGCATGACAGTATAAAACAATATTGGAATGAGGTTTATGAACTCGCTATTGAAATTTTCACTCATCATAGTAAAGATTTAGAAATTTGCGCTTGGTATATTGAAGCTCTACTTCGCAGATATAATTTTATTGGGTTAGCTCAAGGATTTAAACTAACTCGTTTACTGCTTGAAAAATATTCGAACAAACTCTATCCTAGCGTTGAAAAGAATAATTATGCACTAAAGCTATCAGCCATAGCAGGATTAAATGGATGCGATATTGAAGGCACACTTATTTTTCCAATTAGCAATGTCATCATGATAAAAAGTGAATCTCTACCGCATTACACACTTTGGCAATATGAACAGACACTCGTCTTAAAGGAATCAGAAAAAAAACGTACTCAGCTTGCTCGCATAAACAAATCAATTAAAGAAACTTCTCAAGTATATTTTAAAACACTATCTTCAGATTTATCAGCTTGTATTCATGAACATAACGCATTAACAAAATTACTAGATAAGCTATGCCAAAAGCAATCCCCACCTTCCAGTCAGATTAAGGAATCATTATCCCATTATCAATCACAATTAAAAGGACTTATCCAACAGTATCCAATTCCAGATACAAATCATGACCTCTCAAATAAAACCTCAAATTTATATCCAAGTACTACTTCTTTTAAAGATCGGGAACAAGTATTAAGGTCAGTCTTAGAAGCAGCAGATTATTTCAAAGCTAATGAACCACATTCTCCATTACCTTATCTTTTAGAACGCGCTGTTCATTGGGGGCGCTTACCTCTACCTGAATTATTAAATGAACTAATTAATAACGAACAAGAACGAAAAGCCGTTTTTCATTTAACTGGAATAAAAGGAATCGATTTTAAATAATTAAACAGGAGGAAATTGATGAATAGCATTCATGATAAACTAGAAAAAGTCAGAAAACCGCGAATTCATATTAAATATGAGGTAGAGACAGAAGAAGGCACCATACACAAAGAACTACCTTTTGTAGTCGGAGTTATGGGTGATTTTTCCGGAAACAATCAAACTCATGCTAAAAAACCCTTAAAAGAACGTAAGTTTGTACATATTGATCAAGATAATTTTAACCAAGTGATGACTCGCATATCACCTGGAGTGCAATTTCGCGTTGAAAATACATTGACACAAGATGATAGCGAGATGTCAGTGGTACTTCATTTTAATTCTCTTCAAGATTTTGAACCGATTAACATCGTCAATCAAATTGACTCATTAAGGCAGCTTAAAGAAGCCCGCAATTGCCTAAGAGATCTCTTAACTAAAAGTGATCGCTCCGATGAACTCGAAATAATTTTAGAGGAAGCTCTGCAAGATCGTAAAACCCTTCTAGAACTTGCAGAACATCTTGGATTAAAGAGGGAGGAATAAAATCATGACAACAACACTAACCAAACTTCAAGATAACAACCTCATTCTAAAAACTCCCAAAAACTTGTTACAGCGCGCGATAGCAGCCACCAAACAAACTAAACCAGAGCAAGTTACAAATTTACTAACAAGATTAACCGAGGAAGCGCTCAACGGCACAATCATCTGGGATCGGAATCTTATAGTCACACTTAATAAGGCTATTAAAGCAATTGATTCAATGATCTCCAAACAGCTCGTCAAAATCATGCATCATGATCAATTTAAACAATTAGAAGGCAGTTGGCGCGGATTACATTATCTTGTTAAAAATACCCACACAAGCTCTGCTCTTAAAATTAAAGTAATCAATCTAAGTAAAATCGAATTATTTAATGATCTAGATAAAGCAGTTGAATTTGACCAATCTCAGCTTTTTAAAAAGGTATATGAAAATGAATTTGGAACACCAGGCGGCGAACCTTATGCAGTGTTACTAGGTGATTATGAATTTAACCATCACCCTCAAGATATACAAACACTCAATGATGCTTCAGCCGTTGCAGCCGCTGCTTTTTGCCCATTTATAGCTGCTGCAAGTCCTAATTTATTAGGTTTTGATAGTTGGACAGAGTTAGCTAAACCGCGTGATCTTGAAAAAATTTTTGATACTATTGATTATGCTAAATGGCGTAGCTTCCGAGAATCAGCAGACTCTCGATTTGTAACACTCACTTTGCCAAAAGTACTTGCTCGACTTCCTTACGGACAAATGTCCTTGCCTGTTTTGGAGTTTGAATATGAAGAAACTGATACTAAAAATACAGGGCAAACTCAACTCATGAAACATGAAGATTATTGTTGGATGAATGCTGCCTATCTTCTAGGAGAACGCCTTACGAATGCCTATGCCACACAGGGTTGGTGTACTGCCATACGGGGCACTGAAGGCGGCGGCAAAATTACCAACCTACCATTACATCTATTTATAAGTGATGATGGTGATTTAGATTCAAAGTGCCCTACTGAAATCGGCATTACAGATCGTCGTGAAGCAGAGCTCAGCAAATTAGGATTCTCACCCTTATGTCACTATAAAAATACTGATTATGCTGTATTTTTTGGTGCGGAATCAACACAAAAAGTAAGAGAATTCGATAAACCTGAAGCAACAGCTAATGCTCAAATTTCTGCAAGGCTTCCTTATATTATGTCTACTTCACGGTTTGCGCATTATCTTAAAGTAATGGCACGAGATAAAATTGGCTCATTTATGGAAATAGAAGATGTAGATGCCTGGTTAAATCGATGGATTTTAAACTACGTGAATGGTAACGCAAAATCACGCCAAGACTTGAAATCAAAATATCCATTAGCTGATGCTAAAGTTCAAATCAAATTAATGCCAGGGAAACCTGGCTGTTATCAAGCAATTGCTTGGCTTAAACCCTGGCTGCAACTTGAGGAGTTAACCACTTCTCTTCGCCTTGTTGCAAATATTCCAAAGTTAGGCCGAGTAAATTAATGGCAATCAATAATAAAACTTATTTTAAGACGAAAAACCAAAATATAATTCATTTGATCGCGCTGATTGATGATAAAATTAACAAACAGCTAAATACCATTCTACATCATAAGACATTTCAAAGATTAGAATCTTCATGGCGTGGATTATATTACTTAGCTGAAAATACCAAAGAAGCAAAATCGAATCAAATTAAAATAAAAATATTGGATATTAACTATAATGAACTAGCACTCGATATAACCTATGCAACCGAGTTTGATCAATCTTCAATTTTTCACAAAATTTATACCTCAGAATTAGATCAGCCAGGCGGTGAACCTTTTGGAGTTATTATCGGCGATTATTATATAAGCCACAAACCTAACCTTATTAATATGATTGATGGTTGCGCTCTATTGGAGGCGATGGCTAGCATAGCAGCGTGTGCATTTGTTCCATTTATTGCTTCCGCTGATCCAACTTTATTTAACATTAATGAATTTAGTGAATTACATAACTATCTTGATTTAGAAACCACATTTAAGCAAGAAGAATATTACCGTTGGAATAAATTTCGTAAACAACAAGATAGCCGTTTTATTGCCTTACTATTGCCTAAAATTCTAATGAGAACACCTTATCACCAGAGTCATTACTATTTTAATAATTTATTATTTTCCGAAACAATAAATAAGCATGATGATTACTTATGGGGAAATGTAATCTATATTTACGCAAATGTCGTAGTTCAATCTTTCTATAGAACTGGATGGTTCAATGAAATCTACGGGGAAACCTCATACATAACAATTAGCGATATTGCTAGACATGATTTCAAAACAGATAAAAATAGTATTGCTAGTAAACATATCTCAAATCTTTATGTGAGCAATCAACAAGAAAAATCACTGGCCGATCTTGGTTTTATAGCTCTGTCTGATAATATATTCTCAAATTCAATAAACTTCTACACCAGTCAATCAATACAACAAACTCATAATATGAGTTCAAATTTCAAAGTGAATAGCCAACTAGAGTACCTTTTTTGCATTTCAAGATTTGCACACTACATAAAAATTATTATGAGAGATAAAATAGGCAGTTATATCACCTCAGAAGACTGCGAAGCCTATTTGCAAAAATGGATTTTGCAATATTGTTCGGCCAGCACCGAACTAAATTCAAATGAAATAATGAGATTCCCTCTTTCTAAAGCAAAAATAAAGCTTAGTGAAAACCCAGCAAAACCTGGCATGCTAAACTGCATTATTTTGCTACAATTACATTATCATTTAAGTGAAATCGAAACACAACTAAGACTTGTTACTCAATTTAAATAAGCAAGGTATGCCATGATCAAAGTAACTCGATATACTCAAATGTACCCAATACCGATTCTTGATCGCCTAACTAACCCTAGATTATACCTACAAATGCAAATCGAGAAAGAAACGCTACTTCAAATCATACGGCGTGATCTGGAAAATCTACTTAATACTAAAGTCAAAACTTGTATTGAGCAGGATCAGCTTTCCAGCTCAAACTACACAATTATTAATTATGGAATACCAAACTTTACACATACGCGCTACACCAGTAAAACAGCTCAAGAATATTTATGCAAAACATTACAAATAGTTATTACTCAATTTGAAAAAAGGCTTAACAATGTATTGGTGACTTGGCAGGATAAGGAAACAAATACTGATCTTTTAACGATTAGAATAGAAGCAGAATTATCGAGAATTAATATTGAACCAAAAGTTACTTTCGAATCATACATTAACCCTTTCAAAAATAAATTTACAATAATTTAAGGTGCCTATTGAAATGATTGATGAACTTTTACCTTATTATAACCAACAATTATCTCTACTTCGAAGGCAAATAACACAATTTAGCAATCGTCATGAGAATATTTCACTTAATGATGATCCGTTAATTGAACAGCTCATCCAATCATTTGCATTTTTAGCTGCGCGTATTCAATATAAACTTGATGATAACTCACAAATTAGCAGCACTTTGTTAGATATTTTATATCCTGATTATCAACAGCTCATTCCGTCTATGGCTGTTCTACAATTCCAACCACAAGACACATTACAATCAGCTTACACGATACCTGCAGAAACTGAGTTAGTGTGCCACACTTTGAAAAACAAACCCTGTCGCTTTAGAACGACATACCCAGTGACCTTGCACCCGCTATCAATTACCGAAGCTAGCATTAACCCTTTATCTATATCAAAACCATTCAAATATCTAAATTATCATCCCAAATCTTCATTAACTATTAAATTAAAATGCTTTAATTCTGATACCAGAATTTTAGATTTAGGTATTAATATACTACGATTTTATATTAATACAGCTAAAGAATTCACCTATTTAACTTATGAACTGTTATTTAATCACTGTTCTTATATCACCCTTGAAAATCCCGACATCCCTTCACAGAAACAGATTATTCCTACTAAGCATTTATCTCCTGTAGGATTTTCAGAAAAAGATACCCTACTCCCTCACTCAAACTACACTTTCCTAGGGTTCCAACTCTTAAAGGATTTTTTTTCTTTTCCGGAAAAATTCTTGTTTTTTGATTTATATTTGGGAGATCACCTAAGCTCCTTCGATTCAACCCATGAGCTTAGTATAAATTTCTATTTTGACATTCACAGTGCAACTTTAGAAAATGCCATCACTAGAAATAGCTTTGTTTTGGCTTGCACTCCCATAATAAACCTCTTTGAAACTGTAGCTGATCCTATTCAACTGGATCATACTCAACATGAATATCACATTATCCCTGATCGCCATTCACCGATCGAGTCTTATGAAATACACTCGATTATAGATGTTACAGCAAGCAATCAAGCTAACGATAGTATTGCATTTTATCCTTTTTATACAACCAACCATCATTATTCAAGCTCAGAACCACTTAATTATTGGCAGGCACACCGAAAACCGTCTTGCGAAGTAGGAAAAACAAATATTTCAGGAGATGAAATGTTTCTTAGCTTTATCACCTCAAAAGATAAAGCATTTACAGATGACAAATGGTTCGTTAATATGCGTTTGCTTTGTTGTAATCGTGACCTGCCTTATCACTTAGGTTCTAATCCTAATACAATAGAACTATCCTTTTGGAATAGCTCGCATGAACAAGTCGCAGCAATTCGCTGTCTTACCACCCCTACTCCGACACTTCGTCCTGCTTTATCAAAATCAAACTTTTGGTCACTCATTTCCCATCTTAGTTTAACCCATTTATCTTTGAACCATTCTCAAAATAGCAACAATAGCATTGTCAACCTACTAAAGCTCTATAATTTTCAGGATCGTGCTGAAATTAATGCCTTTATTGAAGGTATTACAAACATAAATACCCAATCAATAACAGCTCGGCATCCAAGCGTTTCACATTCCGGGCTGTGCCGAGGTATTAAAATTATCATCGAATACTCATCCACGAAATTAGCTCATAAAGAACTCTTTTTATTTGGATCGATTATGGCTAAATTTTTTAGCTATTACTGCTCAATTAATTCATTTACACAACTTGTTTTAAAGAATATTAAAAACGACGAGGTTATACAATGGGAACCCGCAATAGGACAAAAAGCTCTGCTTTAACTCAATTAGAATTACAACCCCAAACTTTTGATTTCTTTCAAGCGATACGTTTATTATCCCGCTCTTCAAACAATATTATCTTTAAAACACTTGCCTCTTTCAAATATCCCATTGCCCCGATCGATCATATCACTGTTCATCATGACAAAAATAGCGCTTTCTTTGTTTGTTATGTTACTTTTATGGGGCTCTTCGGACAATCAGCTATTCTTCCAGATCATTATACAGAACTCTTATTGCAACGCTTACAAGCTAAAGATACCACATTCTGTGACTTCCTTGATTTATTTAATCACCCCATTATTTCTTTATTTTATAACGCTTGGCTAAATTCAAGGCTAGATATTACTTACGAACAGGCCCTTTATAAGGGTAAAAAGAATGATAAGTTAAGTATAATAATGAGCGCTTTGTCAGGACTATTACCGTATCAGTCTGATCATTCTCTCAATTTTCCTGAATGCGCTTTATTTCGTCATGCTTCACTACTATTTCAAAATCCTCGCTCTCCTAGCTGCCTACAGGCCATCTTATTAAATTATTTCCAGCTACCAGTAACCATTCTAGAATTTCAAGGCCAATGGATTAAATTACAACCAGGGGATCGCAGTAAATTAACTTATACAACAAGCCAAAGTAATTACAATCAACTTAACATCAATACTTTTTTAGGTGATAAAATCTTGGATTTACAATCTAAATTCCGTATTTCTCTAGGGCCCTTAAACTATAATCAATTTTTATCCTGCCTACCTAATGGCGATGTCCTGCTATCACTACATCATCTAACCCGCTACATTGTAGGAATAGAATACGATTATGATATTCAGCTTAGATTAATTGCTGCCGAAGTACCCTGCTGTCAGATTAATTTAAATCAACCTCTTCGCCTCGGTTTTACTACTTGGCTATGTAAGAACAACCGAACAATAGATCCAGACGACATTATTCTTCAAACAAGAACTTTGCCTCTCTAATACTTGCTGTGCAAGCATTTCTATTGACTTAAATGAGCCACAGTAACTCTAAGCCGTGCTAACAAAAGCAGAGGCATTCCTCCTATCCGATCATCGGGGCCCCCTGAGTATAAAAAACTCGGTCGCTTGCGGCCGAGTTTTTTTCCCTATTAATATTTCGCCTGCGCGGGAAACCCGTGCGAACGGCAACTTAAGGGGAGATGCGCTCTCCCCTTAAGAAACCCCATCGGCTTTGGCTCGGGAGCTAGCTCCCGAGATTTCTTTCTTTTAAAGTACAATATATTGATTTACAGCTACACTCTGTTAAACTATTTTTTATTGCTATCAAACGGTTATTCAAGGAGAACAACATGCTAGGGAAAGCTGTTGCAAGATGTATTTTAAGTTTGCTGATCCTCAGCTTATCTATTTCGGTATTCGCTACCACCACAAACCTTCAAGGGGGCCTTTGCCAACCCGTGGGTAAAAATAACAAAACTCAGCAATGTGTCTATCATGTGAAGGGAGAATCCATAGCCAATCCACAAATGACTTCAAAGCTTTATGCCATCACTGCCATGTCCTATGCTCTTTGTTCAAAAGCCCTTTGTACAGTGGATAGAAATAATGATAAATATGCCAATTGCAGCTGCCCAGTTTATCTTACTGTAAAAGGAAAAACTAACTGGCAAAATGCTTCTGTGGGTCCTAAGCCCTATGAACTTGCAAAACCTACTCTAATAAAAGGTCGGCTTAAAACAGTGACTTCTACTTTTTCTATGGCTAACTTGAAAGAGCCTAATCACCCACACCAAGTGGCGTGTCAATTTCAACAAAAAATGCCATGGGCTAATTGTTTTGGTGTTAAATGTAATGTCACCTATGCTAAAGCAGGTGATAAAACTATAGCCACGGCTAATTGCCACTGCCCAATTGTAAAGACAAAACAGTTTGCATCGATGGGTCCTGCTAATAAACGTAAGTGTTATATTGCAGCCAACCAAATTTGGTCAGCCGCTACAGCAGAACAAGGCAGTCATAATACCGCCATCATTAAAGAAATTTATCAACGATTTTATAAAAAGCTAGTCGTTAATTAACACCCACTTTAAACAAGAACTAATGTGTGTAGTCCAGACATGCCTTTAATTAAAACGCTAGCAACACCATTTAGCCACCACCAACGCTGTTATTATAATTAGAATGATATAGGAGATTCAAATGGCTAAAAAATATTTCACCGTGATGATTGCTGGCATTGTTAAAGCGGGGATGGAAGAATATGTTGAAAATTTTCTTACCAAATTAATGCAACACTCCAGAAAAGACGAAGGATGTATTGCCTATAATATACACAGGTCAAAACAAAATCCTTTAGAATTTATGCTCTATTCTACTTGGACTAACCAAGAAGCCTTTGAACATCACAACCAATCACCCACTCTGCAAGAGTTTAAAAAGAAACTCGCCCAGGAGATGTTCGAGGAGCAATCCCCAAAAACGTATTGGGAAACGCTAGACTGAACAGAAATAAGCAAAGGAAGTACCCCGCACCATGCTTCGTAATCTTTTCTTTATCGTCTCTATCGCCAGTTTATTTCTAGTATTAGTCGTTCAATTTTTCTGGCCACCCATTTGGTATTTCCTAGTTATTGTTATCCCCTATATTCTAATCGGACTCTATGACTTATATTTTAATATTCATAATATACTTCGTAACTACCCTGTTTTAGGCCACTTTCGTTTTTTCTTCGAATTCGTTCGCCCAGAAATCCAGCAATATTTTATTAATACGAATCAAAGTGGCCGCCCTATGAACCGCGAAACTCGCAGTATAGTTTACCAACGTGCTAAAAATGTTAATGATACACTACCATTTGGTACTCAACAGGATATCGATTCAGCCGGCTATGAATTCGCCTATCACTCCTTAAACCCAAAAAATGTGCCTGAAACAGCATCACGAATCATAATTGGTAACCGCGATTGTCAAAAACCGTACGATGCTTCTCACCTAAATATATCGGCCATGAGTTTTGGTGCAATTAGCTCGAACGCCATCTTGGCACTCAATAAAGGCGCAAAAACGGGACACTTTGCTCACAATACAGGAGAAGGTGGTATCAGTTCCTATCATCTAGAACACGGTGGCGATTTAATCTGGCAGATTGGAACGGGCTATTTTGGATGTAGAAGCAAAAATGCTGGATTCGACCCAGTTGAGTTTAAACGTAAAGCTGCTTTTGACAGTGTAAAGATGATTGAAATTAAACTCTCTCAAGGCGCAAAACCCTCATCAGGTGGTATTCTTCCCGCCGTTAAAGTCACACCTGAGATAGCGAAGTTTCGTGGTGTAGAACCCCATCAAGACTGTATATCTCCTCCTTACCATACGGAGTTTTCAACCCCAGAAGGTTTATTAGAATTTATAGCTCGTATTCGAGAGCTCTCTGAAGGCAAGCCAGTAGGATTCAAATTATGCCTTGGTAAACACAGCGAATTTATGGGCATCTGCAAAGCCATGTTAAAAACGAAAATACTACCTGATTTTATCAGCATCGATGGCGCAGAAGGAGGCACAGGTGCCGCCCCAATTGAATATAGTAATTTCTTAGGTGCTTCGATTAATAATGCTATTGCCTTCGTTCATAACTGTCTTGTTGGGACGAACCTTCGTGAGCACATTAAAATAATAGCCAGCGGAAAAATTGCTAATGGTTTTGATCTACTCAGTAAAATTGCTTTAGGTGCTGATAGTTGTAGTGTTGCTCGAGCCATGATGTTTGCTCTAGGCTGTGTACAATCGTTGCGATGCGACAAAAACACTTGCCCAACTGGGGAGTGACAACACAAAATCCAAGACGTGTGCAAGCCATCGTGATTAGCGATAAGTATCGTCGTGTTGCAAACTATCACAACAAAACGGTAAAAAGCTTTCTGGACCTTATAGGCGCTTTGGGACTAACCCATCCTGATGAATTAAAACCAGAACAGATTTTTAAGCAAATGCCCGATAATACGGTTAAAACCCTACGCGAGATATACCAATACTTAACACCAGGAGAGCTATTGGGACATAATATCAACCCAGCTTTTCATCATCATTGGGAAATAGCTGAAGCAGAAAGATTTGTCTGAGCATTGTATCGTATAGAACTCCTTGAATTTAATACAGAGTTAAGCTTTTTAACGCATTTATAGTCAATGTCTCACATTTTTTATCGTTTTTAACTGATTTTATCTTTAAAGAAGATTGTCTACAATTTAGCCAGATAGTGATTGAGCCATTGGATAGCAAAATAGTTTAAGGACATGGTAATAAGGATACTCCTAGAACGATAGTTTTCCCTATCTAAATACTGAACAGGATTAGCTATGGACAGCTAATCTTGAACAGTGTGTTTAATGAAACCATACCCATACTGAGAACATAATGTTTGAGATCGATAACCTCCCCGAATTAATTAAACGACAAATTATGAGTTATCTTACCCTCGGTGATTTCAAAACTGCAAAAATAATCTATGATGAATGGTTAACTGCTAAATCACAGAGTGTTAGGGAAGTTTCTACTTAAAACGAACGCCTCCCAGCGATCCATAATCCCAGTGAAAATGATGAGCTATCAGCCACGAAAGTGGTGATTCGCTATCTTCACGAATCTAATGAACCATCAACCCCCACCACACAGCGAATACCTCATCCCCGCGTTCGTCGCCGGGATTGCGAGCTCACCACTTTCATTGAGCTAATGGATTTAGCACTTCCGTAGGGATGACGAATCACCATTTTAGCAGAATAAAAAAACACGGTATTGAAAACACAAGATGCGTAATATTAAAATAAGCAGATAACCACAATGTAACCAGCAACAACATGGTGATCAAAAATGGATGTCTCATTATTAATTCCCTTAAACAATCAACTGTTCCAATATATTCAGAATTTCAAAAACTATAACAAATTAATTATTAATTATAAATCACAAAATAATCAGGGTGATTTCAAAATTTTATTAAACAAATATCGGAATACCAGAACATTAGGGCGATGGTGGATGAGATTCAGGCATACAGGAATAGAGCAATTAAATCAGTATGCTTATGCTACTGAATTATATGAAATGATCGATTCGTTTATTAAAACATTCAATACAATTATAAATGTATCCTTGAACACAAACATAGATAATGAACAATTACAGAATATTGCATATATTCGTGGTTTTTATCAAATTTTACTTGGTGAAAGCAGTATTAATGAAAGTACTATAGAAGAAATCAAGAGAAAAACTCATTTAAACTCTGCATCATTAGTCATTCAGACTCACTTTATCGATATTCCATTTAAAATCAGCAACACATTGTCTAAACTTAAAAAAACTACAATTTTATCTAATATACTAAGAAAAGAGCAGAAAAATGTAATCAAATTCATTCTTGGAGACCCCGCCAGCAAAATAGAGCATTTTCAAATAGGATATAAAAAACTTAGAGAAAAGTTTTTACATCATCCCAGAAGTTATATTTTTTCATTTAGTCCTTTGCACTATGGTAAAGAAAATCAGATTCAAAAAAAGCCAAGATTAAAACAGAAACTTGTTGCTATACATAAAACAAAAAGGTCTGAAGCTCATAAGACTAATCATTCGGCCCTATTTAAAGCGGTTACAATAAATCCCAAAAGAACGCAGACCAAAATCACAAGTAAAAAAAATAAGGAGATGGGTGAGATCGATTTAAGTCAAGTCATAGAAAAAGAAATTCAGTCAGATGAATTTAAGAAATATGTCACAACTCTAATTAGCAGAAATGAAGAAAACTTTCGACTAACAATAGCTTGCTAGATTGAAATGATCGATTGCTTTTTTAGCTTTGTAATTAAAATCTTTCTTAAGGCAAGTTTATTAGTAACCACTCGCCCGTCATTGTGGCGAAAGCCGGAATCCAGGCGCGTGTTGCGCGCCAACGCACGCAGTGCGTTATGGATCCCGCGGTCAAGCCGCGGGATGACGAGGTAAGCCGCGGGATGAGGAGGTAAGCCGCGGGATGACAAGGTGTGAGCAGTTACGTTTATTATTTATTAACTTATTGATATTAATATCGGAGAAACTTTCGTGAAAAAAGATAAAACAGGAAAGACAATTATTCCAGAAGAAGGCGGCTCTAACCTAGAGAGCATTTTGGAAGAACAACAAATCACTATTCGTGATTCTCGCTTTAAAGATAAGCTAATCGAATTTTTTTTAAATCACAACCAGTACAAGCAAAGGGAGTTATTTGAAAACATCATTATTAATAAAATAATTAACTCTAGCATCAAATGTTCTAAAAAATCTTTATTCCCCTTTAATTATAATGTCTTACCAGAACTAAAAATTCATTCCCCGCATCATGATGTTCTAAAAATGCACTGTAGTTATTTGCGCTGCGTACTGCTAGGTTATGAGGCCTACTATATTGCTCTTCATGGGGGAATTAATGAGCATCGTAAACTCACCGTTCAATCGATAACTCACCTTATTGAAGAAAATGAAATTGCATTAAGTAGCATCAGTGCTGAAGATAGCGATTACCAAAATCTGATTGACATTTTATATAGAAAAATAATACAACTTGCTTCATCTATAGAAATCAACTTTTGGAAAAGCCTAAAAATAAATCTATTCAGCCATAGACAAAAACATCAAAGCCTCCTTTGGAATCTTTTAAATGCTGCAATCAAAAACTCGAAACAAGTTGATCGTGAAATTCTAAAATGTTACGCTCAAAATCTTAGACTTGCAAATCATGACATTAACAATAAAGATAGCAAAATACTAGCACTATCAATAAAAGTGAACCTTCTAGAAAATAAAATAAATGATTTGAATAAAAACATAGTACGACAGGTTAATGAATCTTTAAAAAAACGATTTTCAGAACTTTATGAAGAACATAGATCTAAGCATGATAATAAAACAACAACTCGATCTAATGAACAGGAATCCGCTAAAGAATCACCTAAGGATGTTTCCACAAACTCTTTGAGATTTATGCCAACCAAGCAAATATCAGAGAAAAATAGAGAACCATCAACTCAGTTGGTATACCCTTAAGAATGTCTTTATATTTGTTTGTTCGCAATACTAGGATTAGCTTTGAGCGCTTGTATAACATCACGAAGAACGTGCTGTTTATCCATGCAATATAAAGAATCACCTACCAAAGAATCTGTTTCAGCTTGTACTATGGGCATAGGAAGAGCAGCAACGATAGCTTGCTCTGGCTGTTGCTTCAAAATCTCACATGCCGCTTCACCCGGTTTTACTTCCAGTTTTATGACCCGACCGATGGTATCTCCAACTTTATTAATCATCCCATCTATTGCATTAATATTATAAATATTAGGATAGTCTGCTTTTTTATTAATTTTGGGTAAGTTACCTACGCCTGGTGAATTGAAAACAACAGCAGTTGTATTAACCTTAACTGCTACTAACTGAGCTAGCGCCCCTCCAAGCGAGTGACCAGTTAATTTTATACGCCGTACATTTGAATACTCTTTGGTGCTTGCAAGATACTTTTGAACTGCTGTATAAAAATCATAAGCACGTTTATGTGAGTTTGGCAATTTATTCAAGGCAATTTCTACATCAGCAGCCACATCACCAATCACTGCTGAGAGACTATAATTAAAAGGATTTAAGACTGTCCCACGATAAGCTATAACAAATTCTAAACTATTTTTAGTATTATGGTAGAGTCGTGCATAAAAGTCTTCTTTGTAAGTGAGTTGAAATGGAAGCTCAAAACGTTCCCAATGACGCGTAAGCTGTAATTGTGGCGACATTAATGTTTTAGGTGGCCGGTAAACGTCTTGCGATAATAACGCATATGTCAAAATGCTAATTTTAGACATTAGATCTTCCTTATTGGTTTAACGCAATGTTTTAGCTCATCTTTATCTGAAGTAAATGTTTTTTCCCAATCAATGGTGAGCCTATTTTCATTTACACAAATACCATATTGGGCATAGCGCCACTTTGCAATTAACTTCGGAATAAAAAACTGATAATAATCATCTCGATTGTATGATCCATGTCGGGCATTCTTAGTAATTTCTTTGTCTTTTCCTTCTTTTATAAGCCAAATTGAATCACCAGTTTTTAGCTCTGCCACATGTTTACAACCCGGATCTAACTGGATATAGGAAATTCCAGGTAATATATTTTTAGCATAAGACTCATAGGAAACCCATGCTGTGTTAAAAGGCGAAATTGTTTTTCCTCTCAGTTTCTTATAGACCAATACAACCACATTGTGATTATAAGGATTATCGATTTTAGACAATGCCTGCTTATCTTCTGACGATATTTTTGGCAATGGCGCCGTCGCCGAATAAATAATATCAAAATTTTCATTTCGACTGTTCAAAGCGCTAGTGCCTGGATACTTGATATTTAAGCGGCTACTGACATATAAATTGAGATGACAATCATAGAGTAATATTTCATTTTGATTAGGGCTTTTATCCAAGGTTACTTCTATTGCATACAACCCTTTCGAGAGCGGAACCGATTTGGATGGATTTAAGCCAAAGCGCTGGGCAAATTCACGATTATACACTAAAAAACGAACTGGTTTATTAGTATTTTTTTTAACAAGAACTCCTTTTGAAAAGGCCGGAGCACTGAAATATACTATAGGTGATATAACTAATAGCAGCATCAAAATCTTTTTGATGATTCCTCCATTTTTAATCTCCATTTAGATTCCTTTATAATGTTTCCGCTTTAGTTAAGTTATAACCTGAAATAATAGGACTTTCGGTTTTATTGAAGCTATCCCTTGGTATAAATGTTTTTTCTATTTTAGTAAAGCTCAGTTTTAGCTTTTCGATATTGACGCCTTCCTCAGCATAACTCATATCGGAATATTGACTAATAATAGCTTCAGACAATACATATTTTGAATACGCTGATAAGTTTTGATCAGTATAACAAAGTTCAATTTTAATTTCTGGAATTCCCCTACCCTTACAAAGTTTCTCAAACAGCAAGGGCGATGCCTTGTCTACTTTCTTAGTCAGTTCGAGCTTACTAAATGTAGGGATGGTTTTCTCAGGGCTGTCCGTTTTACCCACCCTCATTCTTATGTTTCTTTCTACATCGAAAGCAAGCGAATCGATTTCAATCCAATTTTGATATCCTTTCGCTGTGACCTCTCCAGGAACACCATCGATATTCATGTAGATTGGCATGACAGAGCCTCTTTTTGCCTCCGGGAGAAAACTCGGAGACTTTTTCATTATTTTAAAGACTAAATCATAACATTATTTTAACCGTTTAAAACCCCGTGTTATCTTTTTCGCTTCTACAGCAATCCGTCATTCCCGCGAAAGCTGGGGATAACGGTGGGAACTGCTTTCGTGGGATGACGCTGAGAACCTCTTTTGTGGGGGCGACACTGGGAAGAGAGCCCTCGGGAATAACACAGAATAGCGAAAAGCTAATTTTTATTTCAATTTAAACTTTTCAATATCCCACCCGGCGAGTTTAGCACCAGCCAAATAAGCACTTTCAAAAAATTCTAATAACACCGATTTATAATTATTCATTTTTATTAGATCATGATATTTTAAAATTGCCAATGAACTGCCGTTAGTACTTTTCCAATAAGCTGCACTGGGTAATAATGGCTCCTCACTTAACCCTTTGGGTTCCGGATAGGTATACGAATAAAAAGCAGGTTCAGGAATATTCTTATCACCTGCCCACATACCAAAACTAATCACTTCATGGGAATAGGCTTCTCTAGCAACTGAATCTAGCTCAGTACTAACAGGAACCTGCCGACCTGAAAATCGTGTAACAGCCAAATCAAAAGTATGCCAGTACAAATGAACGGGTGTTGATTTACCAATAAATCTTCCTCTAAATTCAGATAAAATTGGATAGACACTTCGAATAATTTGCCCATAATTTGAAATGTACTCTTTATCATAGCTTGCATGTTGATCATCTTCTGTAAAAGGTATATCACTCATAACAGTTGAAGGGTCAAAGGGCTTAGATAATATTTTTACGACAATTCCTTGCGACTCAAGTATTGACATCAATGATTCATAAAAAGTAGCTACAGATAAATTATTTAAGAGAATCTCCTGTGTATGATATTGATTGAATCGTATTAATAAACAATGATTAACAAAATCAAAATCAATTGAAAATAATTTATTTTTATAGGGTATCGGCCCTGTCGTCAAACCATTAATGGTTGGGTAATATGTAACATGCCACCAGTGGTTCATTTTAGGATGCAAAGATAATCTAATTTTACCAACAATTTGTAGATATAAATGCAATGTGATTTTACTATCTATCCAGTTTTCTAATGGAAGTTTTGGCAGACTGTTCGCGTTCATGAACCATCTCCTCTTCATATTTGGCATATTAAAGAGTATAGCTCATAAAATCATACTTAATCTGTTTAGAAATTAGGTGTTTCTCCAAGTCCGTCATTCCTCGGTTTCACCAAAGGTTTATAGATCAGTCAAGTAGTCCCTTATCAATCTATGCAACGGGGATAATGAGGTTCATATTCTAGCAATAATATCAATAAGCGATATCACAACCACAATAATCCCTACTATTAAAACTAGACTTAAAAGAAAATTTCCACCAAACAGTCGATATGGTGATGACAATGTTTTACTCCGACGCAAGCGATAAACCATTAATGCTGGGAGCACAAGTTGCAATATTGCAAGAAACAATGCAACAAATAGTAAAGCAAAGACAAACCCTTGTGGATAAAATAATGCAAAAACCAAAGGAACGATAAAAGCTAACAAAGCTGTTTGTAGTCGCCCACCGCGAGTATTCTTCCGCTTACAGCTATCCGCTAAAAAATCAAACAGTGCCAAGCTGACCCCTAAGAAAGAAGTCGTCATTGCAACATCTGCAAAACCATTAATAGCAATTTTTATCCATCGAGCATGAACATGTGCGTTGAGCACCCCTACAAACACACCCACTGAATTATGCGCCTCTTTAACTGTCGCAAAGCTATCTTGCCCTACCACAGGAACAACACCTAACGATCCACTTAACCAGAAAGCGTATACAATCACCGGCGTGATGCTGCCAATAATTGCAATAATTTTTAAAGTTTTTATTTTAGGCCCTATATAATTAACCAGACTAGGGATAATAAATTGGTAAGACAAAGAAGCGAGAAAAAAAGGTATGGCTGAAAGAAGGGGCTTAATAGTAACATTAGTGTAAAATAACTGTGCCACCTTAATGTTAGGCATAAGCAACACAAGCATCATTATCAATAATATCCCTTTTACGGACATTAAAAATCGCACAAAATAATCAACTGCAGCCGTACTATAATAAACGATACTACCAAAGATTAAAGTAAATAAAATACTATTTAGCCAAATCGGTGAATTTATATGAAATATGTTGACTAATAACACAGACAATAATGAAGTGCTGCCTGAAATATATGCTGCTGTAATAGCATACATAATAGATAAGAATGTGAGCCATGCAACAACTTGACCAACAGGCCCCAAAGTTCCTTTCGCCATAGTACTAAAATGGTTTCGGTAGGGTTTAAATGCCAAATTGACTTCTAAAATTAAAAACGAAGCAATCAACATAACCGACCACAGCAGAACAATTAAAATAATAGTCGGCAGAAAACCCAGATCTGCACTCACCATAGGCAACGCTAACATACCAGCGCCTAAGGCGGAGCCAATTACAATAAATATACTACCCAGTATTTTTCCAAAACTCATAAGCTACTGTCTTCCCTGTTGTACAACATTGATTTAATAACAATTATTTATAAATCAATAAGTTAAAAGTATTTAATAACGTATTAGATTAAAACGTACTATATTTGTATTATCCATTAATGAAGCAAAAGTAACAATGAGAAATAACTCAAACTCGTTATATTCGGATGGCAGGAGCTAGGCTATGAGAGTTTTAATAGCAATAGCAATAATAAGTATTTTTCTGACCCAACAGGCACAGGCAAAAAATAGTGATACAGCGCTATGTAAGACTACCTACGCCTGCTTTAACGTTAAATCTCAACTTAATCTAAACCGCAGCATTCAATCTTACGATAATTTAGCTCACCGAAATAAACACCCCAGGCATAAGCATAAAAAAAGCAGAAAACGCTATGTCAGTTTTCCAGCTAAAAGAACTGCTACGGGTCGTCGCGTCTTTATCTTTAGCCCACGATTGCTCTCATGGGCCGCATACAATGCCCAAGGTAAATTAATTCGAACTGGACGCGCATCAGGGGGGGCTCATTATTGCCGTGATGTAAAACGTGCTTGCCGAACTCCTCGTGGTATATTCAGAGTCTCAAGTAAAGGCAGTGCAGGTTGCCGTTCAACTCGATATCCACTCAGGAAAGGTGGCGCTCCTATGCCTTATTGCATGTTCTTCAGAGGTAATTACGCGATTCATGGTTCACCTAATGTTCCTAACTATAATGTCAGTCATGGCTGTATTCGTGTGCTACCATCAGCGGCTAAATGGTTGTCACACAGCTTTATGCGAATTGGAACAACAGTGATTGTTAGGCCTTATTAGGAAGCAAAGGTAACATCACTGTAACTGTTGTGCCCTCTTTTGAGCTCTCAAAATTGATTCTACCCTTATGCTTATCGATAATATTTTTAACGATATAAAGTCCAAGACCACTGCCCTGCCCTTTTGGCTTTGTCGTAAAAAACGGCTCCATAATTTTGCCTTTGATTTCATCCGCTATGCCACTGCCTGTGTCACAAAATTTAACGAGAATGTGATCACCCTGCCTAAATACATCAATCACAAGTTTCCCATTATTATTCATAGCGTATAATGCATTTTGAATAAGATTGACCCACACTTGAGTTAATTCATCTGGACAGCATAAGATTTGCGGTATAGTTTGATAATGCTTAACAACTTCAACACCTTGTTTAATTTGATTTTGATTAAGCGTCAAGACTAGGTCTATTTCTTCTAGAATATTAGCCTTTTCCATTTTATCACCGTGTCCAAAATGGCCATAGTGTTTAAGTGCAACAACAATACGAGTAGCGTGATCAATAGCAATGCGAATATTATCACAACTTTTATAAATTAATGCCATCTTTGCACAAGTGCTTAATAATTTGATATGGTTTAAATTAGCTTTTTTTAAAAATTTCTTTACAAGTTCAATGTGACTATATAGTCCAAGCTCAATGATAAAATCTAATATTTGATTAGCATTTTCAATCTGCAAACCCTGTAACTGTGCCTCAAGTTCTTTTTTATAAGTTTGCTCCTCAGAAGTAGTCAATATCTGCTTATATTTCATTGACTCAGTCAACAATGAGAAAAAAATCTCCCATTCCTCTTCTGAAAATTTAACAATAAGCTCCGGTAGCAATCCGTAAAATTCATTTAACCACACCATTACATTAGCCGATGATGCCTTAATAGCCGCAAGAGGTGTGCTAATTTCATGTGCAATCTCTGCAGTCATTTGACCAAGCAGAGCCATTTTTTCACAACGCATTAGCTCCTCTTCAGCAAGTTTAAGCTTATTAATATTAATTTGATGCGTGTTCTTTTGTGGCTTATTCATGCATAAATTCCAGGGTAGACACCAGAAAACCTTCAGTGATGATTTGCATAAATAGTAATTACTCAGTAAAAAGGTTGGCACTCCCAGAGCTCGTTTTCATATATATCGTGGTGACTCCCAGTGACACATTAGGCTTCCTACTACTTTATGGCAGGCTTGCACACAATGCCAGCATGCGAATCTCCAATTTTTCTAGTGTTGGCTCAGGAATGTCAACCCTTTTACTTCTCATCTATAAATATAGTATATTTTGGAGTATTTTCCATTGTGACGGGTTGTTACTCGCGCAAACCCACACCTTTATTTATCAGGCGTAGTGCAATGATAAATAACAGTATGGTAAAACAAAGAATAGCAATAATAGAAAAAGTCAAATAGCTATCAGTGATCCCTAAAAAGCCAAAACGGAAGGAATTAATGATATAAACAATAGGATTGATAAACGATACAAATTGCCAAAAACCAGGGAGTAGCTTGATAGCATAAAACACGCCGCCTAGGTAAATCAAAGGAGTTAATACAAAAGTGGGTATAATCATGATATCATCAAATTTTCTAGCATAAATAGCATTAATGACTCCAGCCAGCGAAAAAATGCTGACTGAAGATAAGGAAATAAACAAAATGACTGCCATAGAATATACTTCTAAATGAACAAATAACAATGCAATAATAGTAACGATCACACCGACTAAAATTCCGCGCAATATGCCACTACTCATATAACCTAGCAAAATCAGAAAATTCGGTATGGGTGACACTAAAACCTCTTCAATACTTCTTTGAAATTTCGCACCAAAAAAAGACGAAACACTGCCCGAATAAGAGCTTGTAATCATCGACATCATAATTAAACCAGGCGCTATAAATGTAATATAATCATGGCCCGCCATCTGCCCAATCCTTGAACCAATAACATGCCCGAAGATCAGAAAATATAAGGTTGTTGTAATGGCTGGCGGCAATAATGTTTGAGGCCAAATTCGAATAACCCGTTTTACTTCTCTGCGTATAATCGTGTAGAACCCAATCATATTACTGCTGTATTTCATGATTCACTCTTATGTTCAGTTAACTTTAAAAATAATTCTTCAAGTCGATTAGCTTTATTTTTCATGCTAGTGACAACCATATGATGTTTTCTAAGCTCCTCAAACAATGCACTAACCCCTAGTCTCTTTGGCACTTCAACATCTAATTGCTTAGTATCAATTGCACGAACGTCAAAACCGTTCAGTTTGGGCAATTCTTTATAAGGTTCTTTTAAATAAAGAATAAAGCGTTCACGATCTAGTTTTTCTAATAACACCGACATTGCATTATACTCAACAATCTTACCTTGATCGATGATTGCAATATTACGGCATAAGTTCTCAGCTTCTTCTAAATAGTGAGTCGTTAAAATGATAGTGACTCCTTGTTCATTAATATCTGCCAAGAATTGCCACATTGAACGACGTATTTCAATATCCACTCCGGCTGTGGGCTCATCAAGAATTAGCATTTTCGGCTCATGAACCAACGCCCTTGCAATCATCAATCGACGTTTCATTCCACCTGAAAGCTCTCGGGTAATGCTTTTTCTTTTTTCCCAAAGCCCTAGTCGTCGCAAGTATTTCTCAGCACGTGACTTTGCTAGTCGAGCCCTAACACCATAATAACCTGCCTGATAGGTAACCGTATCGAAAACCGTTTCAAAAATGCTAAAATTAAACTCTTGAGGAACAACTCCAATACAGGCCCTTGCTTTGGAGAAATCTTTTTCGATATCATAGCCCATGATAGAAACATGGCCACTCGTTTTATTCACTAGCGAAGTTAAGATACCGATTATAGTCGACTTTCCAGCCCCATTCGGCCCAAGCAGCGCGAAGAAATCACCACGCTCTACATTGAGGCTCACACCTTTTAGAGCCTCCACACCGCTGTTGTAGGTCTTCCTAAGATCATGAATAGCTAGGGCATACATGATAAACTAGCTGTCACCTCTGGGTTTAGCAATACGAACCACCATTGCCCTACCTTGCATATCCTGCCCATGAGCAGCAAGCGCGCTCTCGGCATCTTTAGCTTTAGAATAGGTGATAAACCCAAAGCCTTTAGAACGGCCCGTTCTATAATCTTTCACAACCTTGGTATTACGAATAGAACCAAATTGAGTGAAATAATGCTTAAGATCATATTCATTAATTTGGTAGGGAAGATTGCCAACATAGATTTGCTCATTCGTATGCGCTTCTATTTGCTGGTTACGTTTAGATTTTTTCAAACTGTAGACCAGAAATATAACGATAATTAAGAACAATACGACAACAGCCAAGACCTCAATGAAATTTGTTAAGTTAATAGCCATATGCTTACACCATTTTGTTATTGTTATTAGAGAACCGTCGATTGTAGAGAAGCTGCGGGGAAATGTAAACCTTCTGTCCACATCTGAAATAAGAGAGGAACCTTTAGGTCTTGCCCTGAGACAAAGGCGATGAGGATTCCCAAGGGGAAAGCATGATCTACTCATGGACTGGCGTCATGCGAACTTGTTTTGCACAGTCGGAATCAAACAGTGAAAATCTCGGTCACTTGCGGCCAAGAGCAAAAACGAAAAACGGAGCAAAGCCATTTCGACTTGCTCCGTCTTAGCAAAAGAAAAGTGACTCTTTTGCGTGACCTACTTAGAATTTATAGGCTAAACCTACAGTACCAATGTAAGTGGTTGGGAACCCACTGGTTTCAAAAGTAGCAAGTGCTTGCGTAGTAATCGCAAAGTGAGGAGTCACATTGATATCTGCACCAACACCCATTAAAGGCACTAACTCGTGGTTGTCAACGTCAAATGACTCACCAGCCACATGAATCCTTTCATTAGTACGACCAGCACCTATCTTACCAAAGATATCGAATTTAGAGCTCACCGGGTAAATGCCCTTAACCGCCAAGTAAACAACGCTTGGAGTCATTTTTACATCTATACCTTTAACTTTAACTCGAGGCAACTGAATATAACCGCCTTCTAACGCAAAATAACGGTTAAATTGATAACCTACATCGGCACCCCAAACAAAAGATGAAGTATCCAAGTCATCCTTTATCGAGCTATCCAAATCAGTTTCTCCATATCCAATATTACCACCAACGTAAAAACCAGCTGGATTGCTATTGTAGTTAACGTCAGCTCTAGCAGGACCACCTGCCATACTCACAGTGCTTACTGCTAAAGCAGCAACACCAATAAGACCTAAAATTACATTTTTCATTTTTTATACTCTCTTCAGTTATTTAATCAACAAAGTTCGCGCATTATGTCATATGAATTTCTTGAGTGTCAATAAAAATAACTAAAATATTCATATTATTATATTACAAACTTGAAATATTTCATAAGAAGTAATTCTTTAACTTTTGTTTAAGGAATTTAAGAAAAGATGATTTTTTACTCTAAATCAGTCCATTACAGAAAAATAATACTACCAATCAGAAAGAAATTGCAGATTCCACTAAAACCGAATATATTGTTTATACATTTAAAGGATATACATTTAAAGGAGTAAATACCATGCCATTAAAAGCCATCATACTTAACTGTACTCTAAAGAAATCACCGGCCCGCTCTAACACTGAGGCGTTAATTCGAAAGGTGACAGGCTTAATGGAGCCTATGGGCGTTGAATCGGAAATCATTCGCGTCGTTGACTATAATGTCCTCTTTGGCGTTTCTTCCGACGAGGGAGAAGGCGATGAGTGGCCAAAAATTCTTAGCAAATTGTTCACAGCCGATATTATAATCATTGGGACACCGATATGGTTTGGAGTGCGCTCCTCTGTCGCTCAACTCGTTATGGAGCGTCTCGATGGCACCTACGCCGAAGGTGATCCGAAAACAGGGCAATTCCCACTGTATGGCAAGGTTGGAGGTGTTGTCGTAACGGGCAATGAGGATGGTGCTCATGACTGTGCCGCCAATACTTTATTTAATCTAACCCATTTGGGCTGCACAGTGCCGCCTAATGTAGATTGCTATTGGGTAGGTGATGCCGGCCCAGGACCTAGTTATATTGATGCTGGTGCTGACAAGCATATGTACACCAATAAAACTGCTCGCTATATGGCCCACAATCTAGTTTATTTTGCTAACTTATTAAAAGATAATCCGATTCCAACTCATCTTAATAAATTGATTGAAGAAGCAAAAAAAGCGAGTCAAGACAGCTGCCCTACCCGACATGGTGAATCTAAATAATGAGGCAAGCGCCAGAGATTTCTTTCGTTAAATCTCGCTCATTTATGGCCGAGATTGTTTAGCAAAGATCAAATCCCAAACAAGATGCCCCAAACGGCGACCACGAGATTCAAATTTAGTGGTTGGGCGTTTTGTAGCATGCACCTGAAAAAGTGGTGTTCCCGCTAGGTTTGCAAACCCAACCTCTGCTTTGACTACATCAATCATGGCATCAGCATAATCTTCCCAATCAGTCGCCAAATGCAAAATCCCTTGGGGTTTTAGTTTTTTATACAGCAACCTTACAAAGTCAGCTTGAATCAAGCGCCTCTTATGATGTCGCTTTTTCGGCCAAGGATCTGGAAAAAATATCTGAATCTTATCTAAACTTTCATCTTCAACACACTGAGATAAAATCACGCTCGCATCTTCCTTAAAGATACGGATATTATTTATGTGTTGCTTATCAAGAGCTGCCAATAGCGCTCCCACTCCTGGCGCATGCACCTCTATCCCGATAAAGTCTTCTGTTGGATGTTGCATTGCCATGGTCAACAATGAGTGCCCCATACCAAATCCTATCTCTAAAGTTCGAGAACTGGTACGAGCAAACAGTTGATCCAAATTCAGTTTACCTTGGTTAAGCACTAACCCATATTGAGCCCAATGTTTTTCTAGCGCTAGTTGTTGAGATTTTGTGAGACGTCCTTGCCTTAACACAAAACTTCTAATAGGCCTTCTGTTATGATGAGTCATAATTCCGCTAGTATATTAATGAGTGATTCGGTAGGATACTATACTCGTATAGCCTATAAGAAGCGCAGACCAAGAGGCCAACAATCATGAAAAAATCGCTTAAAATCGTCACCATTGTTCTCATCGCCTTAATTGTAATCTACGCTGTAGCCGCTATTATACTCACGAATATCATCAAACCCAACACTTACAAAACGTGGATAAGTAAGGTCGTCTATCAACAAACAGGGCGTATCGTTAAAATTAATGGCCAAATAAAGCTTAGTTTTTTTCCATGGATCGGTGCCCGCATCACACAAGTGCAAATCTCTAATCCTAAAAATTTCAATCAAGCCATTGCCAGTACAACTGACATTCCCAGTTATTTTGCTAAAATAGGCAATGCAGACTTAAAAATCAGCTTTTTTCCATTAATCATTGGTAAAATTGAACCTAAAAAACTCGTACTAAACAATGCAACTCTCAATCTAGTGACCACACCTTCTGGCAAAACAAATTGGGGGGATCTACATAAAAAGCAACCTACTCAAAAGAAAGCCACTACCAAAACATTAACTCCAAAAACGACCACAAAAATACCAAGCAAATCTCCCTCTCGGCCCATTGAATATCTTGGCATGCCTGCAATTACGATTACCAATACCAATGTGAACTGGATCAATCTACAAACTGATCAACGCATTGCATTGAATGATTTTAATCTCTCCACTCAAGTTAGCGAAAAAGGACAAAAAGTTATATTGAATTCACAGTTTGCCATTACCAGCAAAAAGCCTGCCATTTCATTGGCCATAAAGGCTAGTGGAACCGGCATTCTCGACTTTAAACAACAATATTTTCAACTTCAAAATTTCAAACTAAATAGCACGGTATCTGAATATCTAGAAAAACTTAAATCACCTATTCATATTAATTTGAGTGGCAATCTAAGCTTAAATGCTAAAAAGCAATTGTTAGAACTCTCTAACTTCCAATTTAACCTTGCCAATTTGAATGCAAAAGGCAGCCTGGTGGGTAAACAAATATTTGATGCTCCCATTTTTGACGGCAAACTATCTATTGAACAATTCAACCCAAGCAAATTGCTCAATGCCTTAAAAATTAAAGTCAATTTAAATAATCGGAAAGTACTACAAAGCGCGAAGGCGACAATTCAGTTTCAGGTATCCCCTAAGTTTATTAAATTACCTTCGTTTCAATTGAGCCTTGATAAAATCAAAATCCAAGGTAACGTCGACTTTGCTCATTTTAATACTCCAAATTTGATTTTTAATTTAAAAGTCAATCAGCTGAACTTGGGTGATTATTTTAACCTAATCGGGAATAACTCACTGACAACCTCAACCCAACAAACTACTAAAACGGCCAAGCCACAAATCACGACATCACAAACGACCACCACTAAACAACTTGCGACTAAGACGATTTTACCTATTGCTGAATTAAAGCATATGAATTGGCAAGGTGCGCTAGCCGTGGGTTCATTAACCTATCATGGCCTAACAGTAAAAAACTTAAATATGACGAGTTCTGATAAAAGTGGTCTTATTGCATCCTCGCTTCAGGGCGGCATCAATAATGGTCAATTCAACAGCACAATGGCCATCAATGTTAACGGTGCAACGCCAACCATTAAATCATCGTTTAATGTTAACAACGTACCCATCGAACCCATTCTCGTTGCAATGCGAGGCAAGAGTTTTATTCAAGGTAATCTTGTTTGGCAAACAAAGCTTAATACTTCAGGCAACAGCCAAAAAGCCTGGCTCACTCATTTAAATGGCACTGGCAAATTCAACCTTACGCGCGGCACAATAAAGAACCTGAACTTACTTAACATTCTGGAGAAAGGATATCAATTTCTTAAAAAACAACCTATCTCCAACAAAAACTCGAACTCATCAACTCACTTCTCAACTTTGCAAGCGAGTTATACCATCACTAATGGACTATTAAAAAATAATGATTTCCAGATGCGCTCTCAGCGACTCAATGCTCAAGGCCAAGGAACAGTTAATCTAGCCAGTCAAACCATTAACTACCATTTATTAGCCAGCTATCGTGCCAGTCAATCTATTAAAATTCCATTGGCAATTAAAGGCCGCCTATCCTCGCCCAGCATTAGCCTAAATACTGCTGAGTTAACAAAGTCCTTGCTGAAACAGAAAGGGAAAAATATTATTGATAAGTTCCTTAAGAAATTTCTTTGATAATTGCACTACCCTCTGTGTTGGAGCGAAATATGAGTATAAGGATTGATTAATTTTCTAGATCCTCTGGTCAAGCCAGAGGATGACGCCTCTCTTCTGGTCAAGCCGGAGGACGACGGGTTTTTCTGGCGAAATTAAATATGGATAGAAAACAATTTATAACCAAACTACTGAATTGGTTTTCGCACAATGGGCGCCATGACCTTCCCTGGCAAAAACGACCAACACCTTATCGAGTCTGGGTTTCTGAAATCATGTTGCAGCAAACCCAAGTTCAAACAGTCATCCCCTACTTCCAAAAATTTATGAGTCGTTTTCCTAATTTAAAATCACTCGCTTTGGCCGAACAAGATGAGGTGTTATCACATTGGTCAGGCTTAGGTTATTATGCTCGTGCTCGCAACCTGCACCTTAGCGCTCAAATCATTCACCAACAACACTCCGGTCGCTTTCCTAAAACAGTAGACGAACTATGCACCCTTCCGGGTATCGGCCGTTCAACTGCTGGAGCGATACTCTCTTTAGCCATGCAACAACCTGCTGCTATTTTAGATGGCAATGTTAAACGAGTCCTAACACGTTTCTATGGCATCCACGGTTGGCCAGGAGACTCAAAAATCCAACAACAATTGTGGCAATTAGCTTTGCACAATACTCCGAAGCAAAATACTGCCGCTTATAATCAGGCCATGATGGACTTAGGCGCGACAATTTGCAGCCGAAAACTCCCTAAGTGCAAAGCTTGCCCATTGCAAAAGGGCTGCCATGCCAAACAACACAACCTGACAACCCTACTCCCTACTGCCAAACCAAAGTCTACTCGCCCTTTGAAAAAAACGATGATGTTAATATTGCGCAATGATAAAGGTGAAATTTTACTTGAAAAGCGACCACCTGTTGGCATTTGGGGTGGTCTTTTTAGCTTTCCTCAGTGCGCTATAGATCAAGATATTAAGATCTTTTGCACCAAACAACTCCAGTGTCAGGTTAAGCGTTATAACACTTTAAACATCATTACTCACCAGTTCAGCCACTTTAAGCTAGAGATCACACCAGTCTTATTAGATGTAAAGGCCATTGCCACACAAGTCATGGAATCTAAAGCTAGAGTTTGGTATAACAAATCTGCTGCTTTGCCAGGAGGTATTGCAACTCCTGTGAGCCGGCTTTTGCAACAACTCGATTAATACAGAGGTTAATATGACTCACATAGTTAATTGTAAGAAACTTGGGATTGAAGCTGAAGGTTTAGCAGAACCACCCTACCCTGGAGAACTTGGACAACGCATTTATAAAAATATTTCAAAGCAAGCCTGGGAAGCTTGGTTGAACCATCAGACGATGTTGATTAACGAATATCGTCTCAGTTTAATCGACGCCAAGGCACGTCAATTTCTTCAACAAGAAATGGAGCAATTTTTATTTGGTGGCGGAAGCCACAAACCACCTGGTTATGTCGTTGATGAGTAACTCTATACTTGCCCTTGACTCAAGTTCGCGAAGCAGGTTTAATCATGATCTTTCAAGGACGGCCAGATAGCTCAGTCGGTAGAGCAGAGGACTGAAAATCCTCGTGTCCCCAGTTCGATTCTGGGTCTGGCCACCATAAAATCAACGAGTTACCCTTGATTTCCCCATCTCGCAAAACCCCTTGCGGGACATTTGCGGGACTTAATATTAGCAAGTTTATACAGCGTAGATAACCACTAACTGGAAGCTTGCTTTCCTTCACTACTATCGACTAAAAAATTTGGATTACGTAACAAAGTAAGTGTTAACCCACTATGTCGTTGCCTGCAAATTTTATTAGCCGCTTCATAGAGATTCTGCAACTCAGCCGACGAATAATGTGTGGTGATTCGTCCAGATCGATGACCTAATAGATCTTGTCGATCTTCAAAACTCACTCCAACTGCACGTAGTCTTCGGCCAAAGGTGTGTTTTAAATCATGCACACGAACATGATTTAAATTAGCCCTTTTCCTAGCATTTCGCCAAGCCGTTGCATTCATCCTCGCTATAGGTCTATTTAAATACGTAAAAACATGAGTAGCATGTTTTCTTCTTTGTCCCTCTATAACAGAACGTGCCGTATCATTACAAACCACTAAACGATTGTCTCCATTTTTTACCAATTCACTAGGAATGATAAATACTGTCAGATGCGCTAGCTCAGGGATTTTAATTTCCCAATCCCAACACAACTGACAAACTTCTTGATCTCGACACCCCGTATTAACAGCAAATAATACCATTTTTCTTAAGTGTGTCGGTAATTCAGCAAAAAGTTTATCTTGTTCATCCCAGCTCAGTGGATAGGGTTTACGCAGATCATGCTCCGGCAAGAGCTTGATCTTCGGCGCATTAGCCAACCACGTTAATCCATGCTCATCCATCCATTCGCTTGCGGCCAGATTAAGAATTCGACGCACAATCTGTAATCCATGATTGATCGTTCGTGTTTTAATCTTATTCCGACGCCTTCCTTCAATGAAAGCTTGAAGCGAACCCATATGGATAGATGCTAACGACATAGTTCCAATATACTCCACCAACACTTTCAACCTGCCTACGTCCGAACGTATGCTGCGCTTATGCTGATTTTCTATTAAAAACTTCGTTGCCGCCTCCTTGAAGCTCCGTTTTGGCCGTACACCATAAACTACAGCCTGCCTGACCTCTTCAAGTCGCCTGACTAGATATTTCTCTGCTTCTTCGAGTTCACTAGTGCCAGTGCTTTCGCAAAGTCGGCGTCCGAAGACCTTTTTGTCAATGTGCCAAGTGCCTCTACGTTTGTAGAGACCTGGCGTTCTTTTTCGTCCCATAGTTCCAAACTCCTCTGCTTGGATGCCGCGGGACGACCACTACGTTGCTTATAATGGTCTATCCACGCATCTAAATCAAGTCGATCAAAAGCAATTCCCTGAGAGCCAATTGGAATTTCTGTCATGGTTGGCCTAACATCCTGATTAAAACGATGCCTATCCATACCTAAATAAGCCGGTGCATCTCTAAGACGAATTAATCGAGGTAATAATTGGATTGCATTCATAAAATAGCTCCGTATTTGCAATTTTTTTCTAAACAAAAATTTAATTCTTTTCCGCATCAATAAATAATCAGGTATACAATAAGCAGCAATTAAATCAGCCACTTTCACGACCCGTTGAGGACAATAGTGTGAACAATCCGTAAAATTAGTAAATGAGTCGAACATTAAAAAACCCATCAAAGGCGTTATGCCTTTGATGGGACAGTAGTTACAAAACCCTTTGGCCGACTGTCATGGATGACACTCCGGCCGCTGAAATGGCCGCATCCAAAGGACGTGAGTTGTTAATTTAGTTTGAGTCGTTAGCTTGATTTGAGTAGGTCATTCTTTTTAAGTCGTTACACTTAATGGCGGGAACAAAAAATTTCTAAGTAGTTCTCAAAATACTAGCCCGAATTCTCCTGTTAAATCTACAGCAACTATGACTTAAAAATAATATTTTTCTGGAACAAACCATATTTTTAATATTTATTGTTTTAAATTTTTTTAATTCGAGTAGGTGAAATATTTTTTATTATTAAAACTACTTCTGAAATGGTTTGAAGTTTTTTGAAATTATTCCACACCCTATAACGTATCGCGTCATCACTGATCGGACACAACAGCTCACAGTAATTGAACCATACATTTTTTGGCAGTCCTCGATCGTTAAAATAGTCTGTGAAAACTTCACCTGTATAGGTTACTGTAATAAATACTAATGAATAGCTGTATGTAAACACTAAGAAGATGCGATAGACATATTTCACAGAAATAATGACCCCTTGAACATTTATTCATGGGGTTTAGACTCACGTTTTCGAATTTACCACCTTAGTATACTGTTTTTGAAAAATAATTTCAAGCATTTTTTAAAAAAATTAAGTTTCCCACATCACTTGGTATGATAAGGTGTTATAAAGGTCAATCAGGTGAAAAATCGCTTAAAAAAATGGCAGTTAATTTTTTCATTCGCGTGGACAAAATACGATAAGGTGTGATAAAGGTTAATCAAGTGAAAAGTTTATTTATGCGGAACGATTGATTAAGTCAACGACGATTGGCCGAAAAAACTTTCTGTTTTTTGGGAATCATCGAGGTGGCTATTCAGTGGTGATCTATTATAGTTTAATTCAATCGGCGAAGTTATACGACTTAAATACGGATGCTTATTTGAGCAATGTGCTGATGTGCTTACCTGGGCAATTATATCATTGACTGGATGACTTGCTGCCGCACCATTGGAAGCCCTTAAGATTAGACGACCCGAAACCGATTATCCTCGAAGAGTTTATTGGACAACTTGCGCAACTGCCACCCCTGACGTCTTGAGGAAATTAAGAGTGCAGGTACGTGCTTGACCGGACGCTCTCATCTTACAAACCGTTTCCTGGGGATTCACTATTAAGGTCTAAGGTTTTTTTGAAACGGGGTTTCTTGTACAACGTTTTTGTTTGTACTGCAACACATCCATAATAACTTAATCGCTTCTGTGACTTGACCCTTGAACGTTAATCGAAGTTCTGTGTCCTCTTGAATGATTTCAAATGGAGCAATATACACGCCTTCTACACCAGAAATACTATAAGCCGAGAAAATCACCCTATCACATCCAATCATCTCCTATATATTAAGAGCATTTTAGAATTGAGGATTAATTTATTGCGTTAAATTTCAAAAATAAGACACTAAAGCACTTAAAATTATTGTCCATTATTGAACTCCGGCGGTTTTGGAGGAACCGTATTAGCTTGCATACGACTTTGTTTAATAGTTTGAATAGTTACATTAATAAAGCTTCTAATTTTTTTATCTTCTTCACTTTCAAGTTTTGGTTGATCAATTAATTCATATGCTCGAACTAAAATTTGACTATACTCCATTTCTATACCTACATCTCTTAGACCAGCATTTATACCCCCAACTAAATCTTCATCAGCATGATTATCACACATCCACTCATATATTTGATTCCATTTTCTATTATTAACACTAAATAATCCACCTTTTAATTGTTTAGCAGATGCTTTCCCTGGTGTTTCTATGAGGCCAGCGTTTTCCTTTTTTAGCCACTCAATGTTTTTTAAAGCATCTTCATTTGATATCACGGTTTTTTTCATAGTTGGAAAAACAGTTTCCTCTTCTTCCTCTTCTTCCTCTTCTTCCTCTTCTTCCTCTCTTTCACTTGACTTCTGCAGAGACAATCTATTTTTTAAATCTTGATTCAATTCTATGCCTTCTCTATTCCTTTCTTCCTTAACTTCTTGATACGGTTTAAAATTCTTTCCTGACGACTGAGCACCTACTCCTACTAAATAATTAATGATTTCATGCCTCTCAGGCGAGTGACGACGCGCACAATCCAACGGGGTTTCGTTTTCTTTTGATTCTGAATTTACATTTGCATCATATTGAACTAATAATTTAATATTTTCTAGATTACCTTGTTTAACTGCTTTATGTAGAGGAGTTTCACCATATTTATCTTTTGCATCAATCAAATCTTTGATGAGCCACTCATTTGTCTTTTTCAATGCTTTCATCAACACTACTGAGCCTCTCATCGCAGACAAATGAAATAAATTACGCGAATCTTTATTCATATGCGTTAGAACATATGGAGGTATAGACTTTAATAACTGGATCAATTTATCCTCTGGAACCATATGAATCCTATCAAAAAATCCAACGCGATCTTCAAAAAGTATGTCAATAGAAGTGGCTCCCACTTCTTCTTGTGTTTTATCATAAAAGGTATAATATTCGTGCTTCAATGCTTGATAAAATAAATCTATTTTTACGTCTATTGTTAAATTAATGCAATCTACGGCTTTATTACTAAACTTTTTCTCACGAGAAATACTATTCCCCTCCCAAGGTATAAAATTTATAACTGCTCCATTAGCAATCAAAACTTTCAAAATATTTCCAGTATCTTTGCTCAAAACCGCATCAGGTTGCAATTTTCCTGGTATCAGAGCTAAAATCATAGGATGCAAACCGAAAAAATCTTTCTTATTGATAAGCTGTTGAACATATTCTTGATGCAGTTCATTCAAACAAATATAACGTATTAGATCTGTATTTCTCGATAATACACAGGCATGTAAAATTGTTCGGCCAAAAAAACTTTCTCCTTTTTGAACAGCAGCACCATTTTCTAAAAGTAATTTTACGATACGGATCCTTCCGCTTAAACAGGCAACATATAATGGTGATTGACCTAATGCATTCTCTTTGGATATATTTCTTTTATCAGTGTCCAAAATTTGCTTTATCAGTTCTTCATCACCTAACATTACAGCAGCTGTTAAACAATTCTGTCCTTTTAATGTACTCATAATTCTTTTTGAGCTTTCTTTAATTTCTTTACTTAAAACTGTTTGGATAGCATCCTTGACACGCTCTTTCTTAAGTAATTTATAATGAGCTTCTTTAGTAAGTGAACAAGCTATTAGATCTCTTCCTGTCATCAATCTAAAGACCATATTCTCAAGTTCTAAAGGTAACCTCATAACCATCTCCTTTAACAAATTAATAATCTTAATCTAAGATGAATCGCCTAATCATTTTCGATAGCGTATTAGAACACGACCGGTTTTCTTGCAGATAATTTCACCTCGACCTTGTACTAATTCTTCGATACACTCCAGCATCCATTTTTGTAAATGGATCAACGAATAATCTCGTTGGCATGCCAAATAAGTCGATCCTTCATAAAGATTGGCCTGATACACCCTTAACCTAGCCCACTTTTTCAGTTATTTTTAGGCAATGATTTTAAAAAAACTACACCCTAATCCATTCAAGTTAAAAAGAAAAGTATAGGTAATTACTAGTACAGCAAATCACTGATACTGCTTCGGCATGTGCTGTAATCGCGACAATGGGCAGCTGCTGTGCCCGGTTGATCGGGTAAACCGATGTCGAGAAATACGATATCAATGCTCTCCAGGTCGATAGCTTGTCTCAAAAAAAATCGGCATAATCCTACGAGAACTGCCGATAAGCCTCAAGCAACCGCTCGACTTCTTGACCCAAACGCTTCATCAAATCAGGTAATTTTTTTTCTTTTTGTTCCACTAAAGCCTGTTTAATGTGCTTGGTAATTTCACGCAATGCCGGTGTGCCACAGTAACATAAACCCCCATATAATTTATGCACCAAATCGTATAACCGCTGGTAATCTTTCGTTGTATACGCTTCCTGTATTGCTTGATAATCCTCTGGCAAGATTTTGAGGAGTATATCCAGCACTTCCTTGGCGGCATTCAGGTCACCACCCAGAATATTCATACCATCTTCCATATCAATCGCAGGAAGTTCGTCGGTGGATACTGAAGATACAGTTTTCAAAGGGGTTTGTTTGACGATATAAGTCGCTAATAGGTTTTCCACTGCCAAATTAGTGAGCGGCTTAGTGAGCATATCTTGCATACCCGCCTCTAAACAGGATTGGCGCTTATCGGATGCCATATGACCCGTCAGGGCAATGATCGGTATCTCTGCTTTCGCTTGATCCGCTAATTGGCGAATGTGACGTGTGACATCCAATCCCGATTGATCGGGCAAACCGATGTCCATCAAAATCAGATCAAACGGCTGTGACGATACCAAGGCTAACGCTTGTTGACCATCTGGAGCATGCTCGGCATGACAGCCCAAATCCGTTAATAATCGCACTGCCATCCGGGCAGCCAAAGGTTGATCTTCCACCAGCAATACTCGCGACCCATCAGTATCACTTGCTTCAGCAGGCCATGGTTTTGAGGCTATCGATGTCATTGGAGTGGTTTCAAACATCTCGGTTTTTGGACCCTCAAACACGCGTGTGATCGTCGTCGTCACGGCTTTCCCTAAAGCAAACGGCAACGAAAGAATAAAGCGAGTCCCTTGACCCATTTCACTGTCGACATCAATCTTACCGTTCATCGCATTCACATAGCGCTTGACGGTGTACAACCCCAAACCATAACCGGTATAACGTCCTTCATAAGACGGTGACAGGCGGGAAAAATGCTCAAAAATCGTATCGAATTTATCGGCTGGAATGCCAATGCCTGTGTCTTCTACGACGATCTGCAACCTCACCTGCTTTTTTAGTTTATCCTGATCCTGAAGCCTGACTTTTACAGACACTTCACCGGCCTGTGTGAACTTAACCGCATTACCCAATAAGTTTAATAAAATACGGCTGAGATACACGCGATTACCCAACAAATATCGAGGCACATTCGCATCAACATCATCACGAAGTGTGAGTTGCTTCTCACGCAACGCGGGTTGTAATAGCTCCAAGTTATGATTCACAACGGCATATAAATCAAAGTCTTCTTTACCATTCACTTTCTCACCACTTTCAATACGAACGACTTCAATAATTTCATTGAGCAACGCCAGTAATTGTTCCGTCGCACCAATCAGTAATTGTGCGTCTTCTCGGTTTGTGTCATTTTCTGAGTGATCTTTTAGTGATTGCGCAAGACCTAATATGCCTGTAATCGGTGTTCGAATGTCGTGGCTCATGTTGGCGATGAATTCAGATTTAACTTGACTTGCAGTTTCCGCTTTTTCTTTAGCACGTAATAGCTCTATTGCTGCTATTTTCTTGTCGGTAATATCCACAGAAATTGCAAGCACACCGAGGGTATCACCCGTCCTATTTTTAAGCGGTGTTTTATTCGTTAAAACGGTAATCACCTTGCCGGTTGAATCTTTAAAAACGTCCTCCGTTGTTAAGGCTTGTCCTGTTTGCATGACTTTTTGATCAAATGCCACATAACTCTCGGCAGCGCCTTCACCCCAGTCGAAATCAAAATCAGTCATCCCCTTGATCGCTTCCCTTGAAGGTAGGCCCATGACTTTAGCTAGGCGATCATTACAGCCCATGTAGACACAATTTTTATCTTTCCAATAGACATTAGTTGGCAGTTTCGACAAAATATCTTCATAAAAGTAGACGGTGTTTTTCAACTTTTCAATAACAGAACGTTCTTCTGAAAGATTGTAGCCCACAAGTAAAAAACCTGCTTCTGTTTTTTTTATTCTTTCTGTATTTTCTGTTGTGTTAACATCTGATAATTGAATGATTTTCCATAGAATAACGTAATGTGTTCCATTCACCACATAGGTTTCTTCAAATGAATCACCTGATTGATGTGGCTTATCGATAAACTTACTCAGGGAATAGTGTTGTTCATTACAAAAATCACGAAAATTAATGCCCACATATTGCTTCGCATTGAGCTGCAAAATTTTTATCGCAAAAAGGTTGGCCTCTTGCATCAAATTATCGTGCGACAAACAAAGTAACGGATTTTCAAGTTGATTAAAAAAACTTTTGAGAGACGATTCGTCCTTCAGTATATCCTTAAAAGACATAGACAACTCCATTGATCAAAATTTCAAACTAATCGATTCAAGACCTCACCTAAATTGGGCAAATGATCTGATATTAACATCGTATCGTGATTGCCTGCGATGCTATATTTTACCAAAGTTTGGGAACAGTATGGCGCCCAAGCATTCTCTTCATTTGCGATACACTGATATAAAGGGAGCAATTCTTGGGATTTTAATAAGACGACGGGTACATCTACTTGAGTCGGTGTATAAGCCCGCAACCAAGATAATCGCTTTTGAATCGATCGATACTGATGAGAACCCACACCATAATGCTCTCGAATCATGTTTAAGGATTCAGGGTATTCGGTTGACTGAGACGGTACATCAGTAGGGTTTACTGCACGACTCAAATTAGCCCAACTATCCATCAGTATGACTTTCTCGACTGAAATTCCCTTTTTTCGCAAATACGATACCATTTCTATAGCGACATTGCCACCAAACGAATAACCCACCAATATTATTTTTCCTGTTTTCTGATACTGATAGATTTCATTGGCATAGTCTGCAGCCATATCTTTGATCGAATAAAATAAGGTCGTTCCTTTTGCTAATTCAGGATCTTGGATAGCATAATAGCGCAAATCATTTTTTAAATATGCCATTAATGGAAAATAACACAGCACAGTTCCACCCAATGGGTGTATAAAATACACGGATTTTTTGTGCTGCTTTGAAGAGACAGCATGGCGTTTAGATAACGGTATAATGGCACGCTCAGAACGAATCGGTTGACATTCGATTAATTGCGTCATGGAACGTAATGTCTGTGCATGTGCCAAATCTTGTAATGTTAGCTCCACGTCAAAGTACCGCCCTAACGTCGACAATAACTGTATAGCCAATAAGGAATCACCGCCCAGTGAATAGAAGGTGTCTTGTTCATGAATCGTTTTAACACCCAGTACATCTTTCCAAATTTGCGCGACACGATCATACGTGTTTTGGTTGGGACGATGATTCCGTGTATGATCACCTAACTTATTTTCTTTTCTTTTCAGAGTGGAATCAAACGTTTCAATAATACGCTGTATTTCATCCTTAGGTGAAAAACGAGATACAATGATTTGAGAAGGCCCAGCGTTTAATGCGGTTTCCAACACCTTGACTGCCTGCTCCGGTGAAAGGCAATTGCCTTCATAAAGTGTTTTATGAGTCTTTGAATCTTTAACATTCACTGCCATGCCAACTGAACTCCAAGCATTCCAATTCACCGTCAACAATCGCTGACAACGTTTAAAAGGGCGTTGCGCCATAAAGCGATCTAAAAATAAATTGGCAGCACAATAATCCAGTTGCCCTATACCACCCACCACAGCTGTTAATGAAGAAGCGCAAACAACAAAATCCAGTTCCGTTCGTTGAAATAAACGCGCTAATACCCAAATACCTTGTATTTTTGGAGATAGTACGGCTCGGATGTTATTGACATCTTTTAATACCGCAAGCCCTTCTCCTGGCACGCCCGCCAAATGAAAAATACCCCTTATTAAACCGTAGCGTTCCTGTGCATTTTTTACAATTTTTTGCATTCGATGATAATCTGCCACATCACCGGATTGAATAACAACTCGAGAACCTCGATTAATCATCTGCTTTAATTGTTTTATCTTGTCACTCACACGATCATCAGATCGATGTGTTTCAAGCCAACCCTCCCAGTCTTCTTGAGCAGGAAATGGCGTGCGTGATAACAATAACAACGTAATGGGTGCTTGCGTAGATAACCAGTCTGCAATGGTCAGACCCATTCCACCTAACCCACCTGTGATTAAATAAACTTGATGTTGAATAATATTCAGTTTCGAAGCTGCATTTTTTTCTAATGGATCAATGTTCTGATAGGTCAGTGTCCAACGATAATGATGCCGCACGGCAACAATATCAGAAATCTCTGGACTATCGGTGTAAAGTTGAGTGAACACTTTACTGATCAGATTATTTGAATATAGAACCATATCATTCGGATGTATCGAACGCTCAATGTCGACGCTACTGATACGAATATTTTTATTTTCGAGTGGCAATACGCGACACAAACTTAATACGCCACTTTTTAATGGATCCACAGTTTCGTTACCGATCACAGCATGTAGCTGAGTAGTTATCATGGCACAAGAAATCACAGCCTGCGGTTTTTTATCATAAAAAGCTTGAGCAATAAACAGTCCGCTCAATAATCCTCTGTAAAAAAGAGGGCTATCTAACAACTGTCTTCGAATATGAAATGCATCCGGTGGTGCAGACCAAAAATGAATAATGGCGTAGTGCTTTATATCTCCGTTAATAATGGTTTCAATCGCCTGAACATAGTGCGCCTTTTCTTTTGGATTAATGGTAAAAAAATTCGGTGCTTCGTGCTTAAAACCATCACCCATTCTAATAACCGCAACGGACTGATCCATCGATTCTAAATCACGAATTGTCTGCTGACTTAAAGCAGAATGGTCGTCAAAAATAATCCATTGGTGTTTTTTATCTTTTAATGGAAGAGGTATCTGAACGCTCATCGGCTCTGGATCTCGAACCCAGGTAGGGGTATACAATAAAGCGCTCGTTTGTTGAGATGGCATCAAGTCACGCCTTGGATTGCTGATGATTCTATCAAACCAGTAACGTTGCTTCTGAAAAGGATAAGTGGGTAGAGGAATACGACGTCTTTTTTCACGATGACCATAGTGCTCCCAATGAATGGGATAACCATAACACCACATGGCTTTTAATGCCTTGGCAATAAACCGATTTTCGTTTTCATCGAATTGAGATTTCGCACTCGGCAATAAGGGCACTGTTTTGAGGCTGCTTTTTGAGTTTCTCTGCAGCAATGAAAGTAACGTCTGACCTGGTCCGACTTCTAGAAAAAGTGCATCAGGATATTGGATTAACTGTTTCGCACAACGGGAAAATTGAACGGTTTTTAATAAATGATTAACCCAATAATCATCACTTTTAACCTCAGATTCTGTGATCCAATCACCCGTTAAATTCGATAGATAGGGAATCTTGGGTGCATTTCTAACGATTGTTTTTAACGCCGCTTGAAAAGGCAAAACAGCGTCACTTAATAAATTAGAATGAAACGGATGAGAACATTTTAATTGGCGAACCAGTGAAGTCTCGCGTAAATGTCCTGTTTCCAATTGCCTTTGAAGTGTCTGTATAGGCTCCTCCGCTCCTGAAAGCACACAGAGATCGTCTGCATTAACTGCAGCAAGATGCACTTCGTCATGACAGAAAGAAAGCGCTGCCGCTTTCGATAGAGGTGCCACCAGCATATTACCCGATCTGCAGCTCGCAATGGCACTCCCTCTAACGCACACTAATCCAATCGCGTCTTCTAATGAAAATACACCCGATAAACAAGCGGCTACATATTCACCTAAACTATGCCCCAACATGGCATCTGGCTCGATACCCCAGTGCATTAGTAACTGTGCTAGCGCATATTCAATAGAAAATAACAGCGGATGCGTATACTCAGTTTGATACAACTTTAATTCAGCAGTCTTTTTATCGCGTTGCTGTGGAAATAAAATGGTTTTTAGATCGAAACCCAAATAAGATGATGCGATATTAAAACACTCATCAAGGTGTTTTTTATAAATGGGCTCTTCTTGGTATAGCGTAAGAGACAGATTGATATATTGCGACCCCTGTCCCGGAAATAAAAAAACCACCCGAGGTCGATTCAGTGAGACATCAGATATCGGTGCAGTCGGCTTATCCCGTGATGCTTTTAATTGCACCATAGCATCAGCGATATCGTTACACACAACTCCCGAGCGATAACGAAAACTGGTCCGGCCTCCTTGCAAAGTATAGGCTGTATCAGCGAGTAATGTATGTTGATCCTGATCCGGATCAACCTGCTCCAAAAAATGTATTAATTTATCGTGATATTCTTGTAATGCGGCTGGTGTTTTTGCTGAAAGCAATAGCGTGTGGTATTTATGATGTACAGGATAATTTACGGACTCCGGCGCTTCTTCTAATATCACATGTGCATTTGTGCCACCTACTCCAAACGCACTCACCGCAGCACGTCGTGGCGTGCGATCACGTGACCAATATTGCAGGCGTGAATTCACATAAAAAGGAGAATGATCAAAATCAATATTCGGATTAGGCTGTTTGTAGTGCAATGTTGGTGGAATTTGCTGATGTTGTAGCGCCAATGCTGTTTTTATTAATCCAGCCACTCCCGCTGCAACGTGAGTATGCCCGATATTCGCTTTTAGCGATCCTAACGCACAATATTGTTGTCGATACGAATGGGTTCCAAACGCTTGTGTTAACGCTTCTATTTCGATCGGGTCACCCATTAAGGTTCCAGTACCGTGAGCTTCAATATATTGAATGCTATTTGCATCCACCTCAGCCATTGTTTGAGCAGACCGTATGCAGTCTAGTTGCCCTTGAATGGAGGGCGCCGTATAACTCATTTTTTGATGGCCATCATTATTCATGCTCGCGCCTTTAATGACACTGATAATCGAGTCACGATCACGAATCGCGTCTGATAATCGCTTTAAAACCACCACACCCAGCCCATTACTAAACACTGTACCGGATGCACTCGCATCAAAGGGTCGACAGTGACCATCTGGAGAATAAATATTATCGCGCTGGTAAGTGTAAGGGCGATCCTGAGGTGTGATTATGGAAACGCCACCGGCTAAAGCCATTTCACAGTGGTAAGAGGATAATTGTTGGCAAGCTAAAACGATTGCAGCAAGTGAACTGGAACATGCCGTTTGTACCGTAAAACTCGGGCCTGTACAGTTTAAGTGATACGCAATTTTAGTGGCCAAAAACTGAGAGCTCATGAGGCGTTGTAATGCAAATCGATCCGGTACATCTTCTTTTCCTAATCGTCCTAGGTCATGATCCACTAGATACGTGCTGTCATTCATGCTGACAAATACGCCTATTCTATCCAAGTGATTTGAACCGGGAGCGTATCCGGCTTTTTCAAGCGCCGTCCAAGAGGATTCAATTAATAATCGATGTTGTGGATCTGTAAGATGGGCTTCTTTAGGACTGACATTAAAAAACGCTGCGTCAAAAAAATCAATGTCCTCTAAAATCCCTCGGGCATAGACTGGATGTGCATCTAATGCTAAGTGAGATCGTGTAGCCTTTTTTGAATCAAACAATGTGATGGCCTCTTCCCCTTCTCGACAAAGTGCCCACAATGCTTCACAGGTATTAGCCCCAGGAAAGCGACCATCCATGCCAATGATGGCGATGGGTTCGTGATGACAACTTTTTTTTTGATTTTGACGGTTTGATTCAGAAGCAGCAGTATTAATTGTATTACGCTTTTGTTTGCTCAAGAAATCGGAAAGGCTCGTTGCTGTTGAATAGAAAAATAAATCTTGAATGTTTAGAACATCATCACACTGTTGATTGATATCATCGACAATCCGAACGACTAATAATGAAGTCACTCCCAACGAAAAAAATGAGGCATTGACATCAATTTCATCTACGTTAAGATATTTTTTAAGGATTTGTAGTATCAGACTTAGCGTTGCATTCAATGCCAATGGTTGCTTGTCCTCTGTCACTTTTGGCTTGATCATATGTTTCTTCAACGCAGCGTAATCGACCTTCCTATTTTGATTAAGCGGTATCTGACTAATCCGATAATAATGTTTAGGCATCATAAATTGGGGTAAATATTGGGAGAGGTGCTGCCGCAATTTTTTGAAATCAATCGAACTGTTGTGATCAAGCACAATATAGGCCATCAATGTCGCATTATTTAATTCATTTTTCTCGACAGTCACAGCCGCTTGTTGGATGCCAGGATAGTGCATCATGCGATACTCTATTTCACTCAGTTCAACCCGATACCCATCAATCTTAATTTGCTGATCAATACGTCCCACGTAAAGGTAACTGCCATCGGATAATTGTTTAACAAGATCACCTGTTTTATAAAACGTTTGTTTGTCTGAAGAAAAAGGATGATCGATAAAACGATCTGCAGTCAGCTTGGGTTGCTTGTAATAACCACGCGCCACACTAGCGCCACCAATGAGCAATTCCCCAATTTCCCCTGGCTTACACAGGTTATTTTGACGACCAACGACGTATAATGTTGTGTTTTTGGCCGCGCTACCGATAGGCACAGTGCGTAATGCGGTATTTAAATTCGTTCGTGTCACAACGTGGGTTGTAATGCCGACAGTGGCTTCGGTGGGGCCATATTCGTTAATCAGTGAGTGATGAGGATAGATGTCTAACCATCTTTTGACATAAACCGTAAGTAATTCTTCTCCTGCTAACATTATGTAGCGAAACGCAGACAGATCAGGTTGATAGTGTTCCACATACTCTACAAGAAGCTTGAAATAGCTCGGCGTCCATTTTGCAAAAGTGACTTGATGTTCAGTCAGTTGTTTAAAATAATGTTTTAGATCTAACGTTGTTGCTTCACTCGTCATGACAATTTTAGCGCCAACAGACAGTGGAATCAGGGTGCTGGCCACTGAAAAATCAAACGCCATCGAACTATTAAAACTAAAACAATCTTTAGACGAAAATTGAAATTTCTGAGTCAGCCAGGTTACATGATTTGCCAAATTGGCATGGGTGATCATCACCCCTTTGGGCACTCCTGTAGACCCCGAGGTATAAATTAAATAAGCGAGCTGATCGTCAATATTTCCATCATGAAGGGTATTAAAATCTGGATTGCAATCTTGATACGCAAGATCTTTGACAGTCAAAACAGGCATTTTTTGACAAGGTATTTTGCTCAATAAAGCCGGCTCACTAATCACACACCGAGGAGCTACTTCATTTAAAATATGCTGAAGACGTGCCGATGGTGTACTGGGATCAAGCGGCACATAAACAGCGCCCAACTTCCAAATGGCTAACACCGTGGCTAACAGATCAAAAGAACGCCGCATTAAAAAAACCACTCGATCACCGCTTTGCACGTGATACTGGGTCATATAATGGGATAAACGATTCGCATGAGCATCTAACTCGCGGTAGGTAAACACACGGTGCTCATGGACAACAGCGATGGCCTCAGGATGTTGGGTGATTTGTTCTTGAATACAATGAATAATAGATCGTCTCATAGCCTCGCCAACGTCAATCCACCCCTATTACTGTTTTCACAAAGTTCAGACAGTGAGTCATGATCCTGGTCTAATGCTGGAGCCGGACGCGGTTTTGTCGATTGAGCAAATAAGGAATGCGTAGCGCCGTGTGTGACGACGGGTGTGTCATCGGTACTGGACGATATTAATGCTCTGACATATTTTTGCTGAACGGCTTCACTGACTGTTAATACAGGCGATGCGGGTATGCCATGCTGTTTGCATTGTGCAAACCAGTATTCCCTGTTTCGCGTTTTTAATTTCTCGTTTAACTCACGTTCAAATTGATCTTGATGTTTAATTCGTACCTGAGTCGTCGAATATTTTTGATGAAACACTTCATCTTTCAGTATTTCTATACACAATGTCTTGAATTGAGTTTCATTGACCGTTGCAATTGAAATCAAACCATTTTTAGCGGTGTAATACGAAAATGGCACTGCAAATCGATCTTGATTGCCGGTTCGAAAAAACTCTTCACCCTCTAACGCACTGATCATCTGGCCCGTTTGTAGCCAAACTGACGTGCCTGCCAATGAGACAGAAATGGAAATCAGATTGTTTGTTGAGGTTGGTAATGAAGATTGTTTCAATAACACTAAATTAGCCAAAATGTAGTTTGTCGCCAATAGACCTGTGGCGATATCTAATATCGGAACGCCTACTTTCATAGGCCGTTCCGGGGAAGCGCAATTCGTGTATGCAAGACCTGTGGACGCCTGAGCTGAAGCATCGAGTCCTGGCATAGTATTAACTTCGGCATTCGGAAATCCATCAATAGAACAATAAATCTTGGGGCGCGGTTTTGGCCCTTGTAAATAGTTCTGTAGGATACGGTCGTTCTTTTTAGCTCGATTAGAACGATTATCGACTATAATATCAGACGCGTCTAACAATGTTTCAAGAAGATGCCGATCCGCCTCCTGCTTATAATCCACTGCAAGACTTAATTGTCCATGCGCAAGCGAGTTGAACATTGCACGAGAAAAGACATAACGAGATGGGTCGCCTAACGGCTTGCGCTCAACTTTAATCACCAGTGCGCCTTGAGTGACTAGGTTTTGCAAGGCTATCGGTCCTGATACATAATAGCAGAAGCCTAAAACTAGCGTGTTATTTAAAGGGCCTGGCAAAGTGTCCGATGCATATTGAGTCAACAGTTGCTCTCTCATGATGGTCCCCTGAGTACTGAATTTTGCGACCTTATCATATCAGTTATACCCACGATATTCATTAGCGCTCAAACGATTCCCCCCTTAAATCTATTTTTTCTTAATTTAATGTAAACAACAGGTTGTTATTTCTACCTTAAGCTTAACTAAAGGTTTTAGGGTACCCTGAATTTCCCGTGGTCACCCCGTCGCTTGATCGTGACAGGCCAGTTCAATTGGGTATCCTCTCTCTCTATTCATATTTCGGCAACCACACCGCCAACAACTCCGCCAATTGTGTGCGACTGATGGGTTTTTGGATCACCCCATCAATACCCGCTCTACCCAGCAAGTTCACTTCGCCATGTGTTGTGATCGCAATAATGGGTAATCGCTGACTTAAATGACGTTGGCGCATCACCCGACTCACTTCGGTGCCAGGTAGATCTGGCAACCCGATGTCGAGAAAGACCAGGTCGATAGTATCCATTTCAATCGATAACGCTCCAGCGGCAGTGCTTACCAACTTAACATCACAGCCTAAGGCCAGCAAATCTTGCCACATGACTTGTTGGATTAAAGGATGATTGCCCACTAATAAGACGGTCGGTCGCCATCCAGGGTGATCTTGACGTACATTCATGTGACTGGTGTCTCCCCATTGAGTTAACGAGATCATTCTGTTAATTACATATGGTTGCCATTAAGGCACCAAGGAGAAACAAGTTCACTCGCTTGGCACCTCAACGGCACCAGGAGCTGTTCGTCTTAGCCCATCTGATCTTTTTCACTCCCTACCATCCATCCCTTTATCTACAGGCTTACGCCGCAGATACACCACAATCGTTCATAGCTCAGCAAGATTTTGTTAGGAATAGAATAGCTGCTCCAGACCGCTTTTAGCGGCAGAGCTTGAAAAAGACTTTTGTCAGCAAGGACATGATAAGCTAAAATATAGCCAGCCATGATTCAGCCTTCTGTTTAAGGTTGAGTTGTGGTTAGTGCCGCTGTGGTGCTTCCACACCATGGCGGTACGTTAAAATTGTAAACCGGTTTCATGTATCAACGCAACAAAAATTTTGTTGCCTGTGGGTATTCCAATCACGAGTTTAAAATATTATGTGCCGTGATTTTAAGAATCACCCCCGATAAATAATGAAAAATTAGGGCAACTCCACATAAAAAGCTACTAATTACAATAAATTTTTGTTATTGCAACCCTTGAATGCCCAAGCTCACGACTGATTTGCAAGCGCACTGCTTGATCAAGTGCTAACTGATCTTTTGTCAGTTCTGTTTTTTTCGGGCCATGCTTCACAGGACACGGCCAACCCGTTAATTCATAATAACGCTGCTGGGCATACTGATGACGATGTCCATGACAATGATAAATCCCCGCGCGTTGGCAGGCTTTATTGAAACGACTACGATAGGTTTTATAGCTGGTGTCTTTCGAAATGAGTGAGCGATGTTTAAATCGCACCCATTGTTTTGCACCCTTTAACCATTGCCGTTGTGCTTGTGTGCAAATCGGAATGTAACGATCCCTTCCCCCTTTGGACCAAGAGCCTTTAATAAACAGCTGTTCGCCTAAACCCGCCACAAACGGCTTGATTTTTAAACTTTCTTCCACGCGTAATCCAAATAACACTTGCGCTTGTAAACTCAATTGCATCCCTGGGTCTTTGATCTTACTCAAATCGTTTGGTGTTAATTCTCGTGATTTATCTTCATGCGTCACGTATTGGCGTTTCTGAATACCTAATTGATCATTAGCAGGCACACGGTCTTGTTGATTGAATTTTCCCAGTAACCAACGAATATGACTGAGCCGATTTTTCATAGTGCCTGAACTGATTTGTCCTTGCCAGCTATGGACGATATGCCAGATATGCTTAGCTTTGAGATAACGAATATGATCCAGTTGAAAACCAGCATGATAAAGATCATTGGCCATCTTTATTAAATACTGTTGCCGGTCAGCACGTGTTCGATATGAACCATCGCGATTATGGGCCAACACATGAATCACGGAGTTTATTAATTTTTGTTTTTTGCTCATAATCCTCCCCTTATTAACAAATAAAATAAAATAAAATAAAATAAAATAAAATAAAATGAAATAAAATAAAATAAAATGAAATAAAATGGAATGAGTTGATAGCTGATAAAAATCGGTTAGTGATATTGCATCCCGCTGCATACGTAATGATGCAAACGTGCGGTAGGACCGCTATGACGCGCACAGACGACACCTGTTCGTCTGGTACCAGTATCACTGAAAAATAAAAAACAGCAGCAAGTTGTATTGCGCAACCTTGTTGCTACTGTTCAGTTAAAAGTAAAGCAGCGAATTAACGCTTAGGTTGAAAGAATCTCAAAGATATTGAGATCAGTGCAGTCAGTGCTCTATGTATGGATCATACATAAAGTGAGCTATAAAGAGTTCTATTGTTTTGCAACAACGGAATCATGCGCTAAAGCAATTGAAGTTGATACAACATCCATTGCTTTGATGGCTTACATAGCACGCCATCTCCTTTGCATCAGAAGTTAACACTTCTCTACCCATTGAAGATGCACTTGGTACTGTTTTATATGCTGTCACGTAGAAATAATCATATATTTTTCTGTAATTCGTTGATTTTATAAATCGTTGTTGCCTACCTTAGTCAGCGTCACGTGGGACATTCTCCACGTGACGCTGTCTTTTTACTAAATCTAAACAGTTAAATTTAATACTTTTTGCAAAATCTCAGAATCTTGCTTGTGCGTTCAGCTTGCTCGGTAGCCTGTTAGGCAAATCAAGCACAAAACCTTGCGGGAGATTTGCGTATTTGAGTACGTCATCGTTAGCCATTGTACGACATTTGTAGTGGTCTCCAACGGCAATAAACAACATAAAATCAAGGGGTTATGGTCAGCCTAGAGGACTGAAAATCCTCGTGTCCCCAGTTCGATTCTGGGTCTGGCCACCATAAAATCAATGGGTTACAAAATCTCTTAATCATGATTTATCATCTTAGCAACGCAGCGCTATTTACCTTTGAATGCATCAATTATCATTGACACGTGCTCATCAATTTTTCCATCATCAGAACTTAATGTGTAGCTTGCCACCTGTTCATATAACGCATCACGCTCTACATGAAGCTGATCCAAATAAGTAGTGTTTAAGCTAAATCAATCGGCCCATTTTTCACAATCGGATCGTGATCCTCGGGCGTCGCATAGGCAAATAACGCGCTACCACCTTTTACATCATTTAATAATTTGTTTTTAACCGCTGCCGCCACTGCAAAACAACCGTAACTTCGTCCTGCGCGATGATAGCGTTTAATAAAGGCAGGTGTTGCATACCACGCCGAATGAATAACAACAGTACGTCTACGTGCATGATTATTAATTCCCTTTTCCAAACCATTCAGGCGCATTGATTTACCATGGTGACCATAATATTCGTTCGAAGTTACATACAACCCCAAGCTAGACTCATCTGAATTAAATCGATTTGAAAAACGGGTAGCATAAACGAGACCACTTCCTTTGCCTTGAGTCGTATAAAGCTTCATTAGAACTTTATTTTTATTAAGGTCGATAACCCACATGCGTTTTTTATAGGAAGGAAGCGTAAAATCCACCACAGTCAATGTGTCTTTATTGCTGCCTAATTTATTGTGCTCACGCGCCCAGGCGTAAGCATTTAATGCAGCTTTCATTGCTTTCGGCTTTAAGCCATCAGAAGCAGTCACTTTAACAAGTTTTTTCACATTGATGTTTGCTAACGCACTAGATTGAGATCGTGTATTTGCAAAAGATACCATAGGAACAGCAGCAATACTGGCGCCCATAGCAATAGTCGCCATGACTGATAATAACGTTTTCATAGAATGCCTCTCTATAATTAGTCTAATTGACTATCAATCCCAATGAAAAACATCCTAGGTGAGCTATATCCAGTCCGATGGACACACTTGACAGTGCAACTATGACATACAGTTCGTTATCTAATCTACATTAAGAGCAGCTTAAAATCAACCCAAAATGGGTAAAAATAATCTTGATTTCGCTTATTAATGCAGTTTTTCATGGCTTTTCAAAGGCATACTAGATCTCATTCAATATGCTATTATTATCATGATACTCATATTTCAGCTATTGCATAAGGAAACTGAAAGTGAAGAAAACCATGCAAAGCCCATTTGAAATATCAATCCCTAATACACACGAATTTGATTTATCACATGGCTTTTTACCCAATAAAGATCCATTAAAATCACTGCCACCTCAATTTGCAGCTTGGGAAAAAATAGCCTCTCAATTACCTAAACTATTTGCCAGCTCACACATCCGTCAAATCATAGAAGCACTCCCAGAATTCACAACTTCACAATTGAGTACTGGTGCCGAATTTGAGCGTGCCATGCTGGTTTTATCCTACCTTGGTCATGCCTATGTTTGGTGCCAAGACAATGAAATACCCAATACAATTCCAGCAAAACTTGCCGTGCCTTGGCATCAAGTCGCCAAACAATTAGGCCGCCCACCTGTGCTTTCTTATGCATCATATGCTTTATATAACTGGCAAAGGCTCGATAAAAACAAACCGATTCAACTCGACAATATCGCATTATTACAAAATTTTTTAGGCGGCATCGATGAAGAATGGTTTATTCTGATTCATGTGGATATTGAAGCAAAAGCAATTCCAGCACTGAACGCATTATTGCCTGCACAACGCGCAGTAGTCCAGCTAGAAAGTGATGCGCTTAATTCCAATTTACAACAAATCATAAGCGCTTTAACTCATATCTGTGAGACTTTAAAGCGCATGCCCGAACATTGTGACCCTTACATCTATTACAACCGAGTTAGACCTTATATTCACGGCTGGAGTGGCAACCCTGCACTGGCTCATGGTTTAATTTATGAAGGAGTCGATTCCTATCACAATCGCCCCCAACAGTTTAAAGGCGAAACAGGCGCTCAAAGCAGTATTATTCCTGCTATCGATAGAATCCTTAAGATTTCACATAAAGATAACCCTCTTAAAACTCATTTAAATGAGATGCAGCATTATATGCCTCCTAGTCATCGTCAATTTCTTGAGTTGCTGTCCAATGGTAGCTCTATTCGTGATTACGTTAAACTCCACCAGAAAAAAATGCCAACTCTAAAAAAATTGTATAACGAATGCATACAGTTAGTGGGGGAATTTCGAAGCATCCATCTGCGCTACGCAGCAGAGTATATTCAAAAGCAAAATCAAACCTCACTCGCCAACCCAACTTCAGTTGGAACGGGTGGAACTCCCTTTATGGCTTATTTAAGAAAGCATAAAAGTGAAACTCGAAAGCATTTAATATAAAAACTTTGATTTCGCCTGCGCGAAGCAAGTTCGCGCAAACGGCAACCCAAGGGGAGAACTAGAACCCCCCTCAAATAATATTACACTTCCAAAATATCCAAAGCTCGGTGTTGTAATTGCAGAGCATGCTCACCAAAACCTGGTTTTTTTGCCTCCGTTTTTGGAAAATTCAACACACCTATACTAAATTCCAAATGAACATTCTCACCTGCCACCACAAATTCACGAGATAATATTGCTGCAATACGTGTCACCACCATCTGAGCGTTATCAGGATCTTTGATATCATGCAAGATAATGGCCAACTCATTACCATCCTCATAGGCATACAACTCATCATGTCGATAACGCCCAATAGAGGGATTCATTCTAAGATGATTTATTGCTTGCAACGCTATTGCTTTGATCGCAAGACTCTGACTAAAATCAAAATCGAAAACCCTGTTCGTCATAATGTCATCAATGCGAATGATTAATAATGCCGATTCTTGACCGAGGTTATCTGAAAACAAAGTGGCTTTCCTGACTGCTTTTTTAAATTCCAAAGCATTGGATAATCGAATCAACTGATCAATTGCAACAGATGAATCATCACGAATTAACTTCTTCGATTGCACTGGCAGCGCTACAACTAAACCTTCTCTTGCAATCGACGTAGCTGGCCTTGCCTGCCTTGCTAAGCGCTGTCTTTCAAACAATATTTCATCATTACTTTCTGGGTCGTGATGAAATAAAAATAACTGGCCTGCATTAACGGCGTGAGCAAAATCAACCACATCTTCCCAAGCGCTATGACCCCATCCTTGCTTGCCATTATTAATGGCTTCTCGATCATATTGAGCATCATGAATTAATATATCGGTGTTTTGCAATGACTCAACTAACAATGGCGATATTCTACCGATTTCATGCTCATGGTCAGTCACATAAGCAATCGATAAATCTCCAATTTGAATTCGAAAACCTATTGCACCATTAGGATGAATTAATCTAATCGGCATAACACTCATGTCTTCATCAATCACAATAGCCTGCTTTTCACAAACTTCGTGATATGAAATGCCCGCAGCAAATAAAGTATCCAGCTCAACAGGAAAATAAGGGGGCTTAATTCTATTACGCAAAACGTCGGCAAAACTCAAATCATCTTTGCCTTCACCATATATTGAAAAGCGATTACTTAATTGATAAAGCGGCCTAAAAAAAGGCAAGCCTTCAACATGATCGCCATGAAAATGAGAAATAAAAAGGTGGGCATTGATGGGGCGTTGCTTTGACTTTTCAATCAAATAATTACCAACATTACGTATTCCGGTACCCGCATCAAAAATTAATACTTGGTCCTTATACTCAACAGTAATGCATGGCGTATTACCGCCAAAAATCTTAGTATCGTAACCTGGAGATGAGATTGATCCACGACAACCCCAAAACGTTAACACAGCCTGTGTATCCATATCCTTAACATCCATATTATTTACCGAACATTCGTTATTATAACATCTTAAGATATGGATTTGAACAAGTTATGCCTATCAACTAAAATAATAATCATTATAATGATGCAACTAATTGATTATATGCCATTAAATAACCAGGATTATTTGCGCTCAATTAGGTGGCTTTAAAGTGCTGAATTGCCTTGCCCTCCTTAGCCGCGACCTCCTGAAATGCAGCACCCAAGACCTAGAACAATCTGCTTGCTAGTCTTGCGCCTAATATGAATTAAGAAAGTCTTTTTCCTTAAGTCAGCGCCATTCATCTCAGATGACATATTGAATTTATCGAGAAGCTCTTAAAATGGAAAACAATAGATTATATTTATTTCCCGCGCTCCAGGCATACCAACCATTAGCACCTGCATCACGTGCAGCATGTATTTGAGATAAGATATATTTAATTTTTGTTTTCCGAGACATTGGATAGCGATAATTAAATAACTCGATATAAGCATATATTTTTACTTGAGGGTATTTCTTTAACTCATGGCGCAGCGCGCTCACCGATTTTAATACTGTTTCATAAGGTCGCCTAGCATGGTACCTAAAAGGTTCATAGTGTGATGGATAAACCATCGGACATATCGCATCAACCGAATTAGCGAATAAACGAACGTTATGGCCAATACGAAGCGATGGTTTAAGCGTTGCAATACCAAATATATCTATCTGCAATTTAATGCCCAACGCTTGTAATTTATGATGAAAGTACTGAATGACTTTATGAATATCATGCGCGTTTTTCACAGATGGATAACGACTCGCCTTATAACGAATATAGTCGAGCTGAATTTCTTGTGCACCATAATCAATCGCTTGTTTTATTTTACGCCAAATTTTATCCCGATAAGCATTCGATTTCACTTGCCAATCATTTGCACCATGCGGATAAACTACAATTCTTGCAACGTAATGTATACCCGCTCGCTTTACATTAGTTACATTACGGGCATAACGAGAATTTCGATAGTTATAGTCAATAACAAATGTATTGATACCCACTGCCCTAGCCTGCTTAATTAAATAATTCATTTTCCGAGAATTTTGCGCGCTAGATTGGGTAATATAAATACCTTTGACATAGGCATAAGTGGTATTAGCATAAAGTGATCCACTTACTAAAATGCCAACAAGAATAAGCATACTCAGCCATTTATTCATAGGCTGTTCCTCAATAAAGTTCCATTATTACTGAGTATAGAACAAGATATGCGGATTTCTAGTTCATCTTGCTCACGAACGGGATTCTCATCGTCATCCCCACGAATATGGAACTTGCCGTCATTGTGGCGAAAGCCGGAATCTAGGCGCGTTTTGCGCGCCAACTCATGCAGTGTGTTATGGATCCCGCGGTCAAGCCGCGGGATGACGAGCTAAGTCGCGGGATGACGAGCTAAGTCGCGGGATGACGAGCTAAGTCGCGGGATGACGAGCTAAGTCGCGGGATGACGAGGTAAGCCGCGGGATGACGGCAAGTCCCGCGTTCGCGAGGATGACGATGAGAACCACTTCTGCAAATCGGAAACTCACAGTTGATTAATTATTTCTTTAAGCAATGACGGGCCGCGATAAACAAGCCCTGTATAGATCTGAACTAAGCTCGCACCAGCATTTAAACAGCGCTTTGCATCTTCGGCAGAAAATATGCCACCCACCGCAATAATAGGCAGTTGGCCATCTGTTATATCAGCAATGCGCGCTACCATCTCAACCACCGAATGATTAATTGGATGACCACTTAAACCACCGGCCTCATCACCATATCTAAATTGAGCAACTTGGCTATGATCAACAGAAGTATTGCTAGTCACCACTCCATCCAGTTGATATTGTTTAACAACATTAATAATCGATTTAAGTTCCTCTGGATTTAAATCGATAGAAATTTTTAATAACAAAGGTAATTTAATAGCATACTTCGTGATTAACTGCTGCCGAGTATCGACAATTTTTTCTAATAATTGCTCTAAATAATGGTCAAACTGCAATTTTCTAAGTCCTGGCGTATTGGGTGATGACACATTGATGACCACATAATCCACATAAGGATATAGCTTATTTAAACAGTGGCAGTAATCATCAGACGCTCGCTCAAATGGCGTATCACGATTCATACCAATATTCGCACCCACAATTCCTGGCACTCGCCTAGCTTTTAATTGTTGTACTAGATAATCAACTCCCAAATTATTAAAACCCATCCGATTGATCAATGCGTTTGCCTCGGGTATGCGATAAAGTCGTGGGCGTGGATTACCCTGCTGTGGGCGCGGCGTCACTGTCCCAACTTCAATAAAACCAAAACCTAAATTCAGTAGAGCATCTATGCATTCACCGTTTTTATCAAAACCCGCCGCTATGCCCACGGGATTAGGAAATTTCAAACCTAAAATTTGGACTGGTTTTTGTAACAAGCGCTTGCGAATGACCCTCAGAAGCCAGGGACGACACAATAACTTTAAAGTCTTCAGTGTTAAACGATGAGCACATTCCGGATCAAGGTGAAACAATAACGGCCTGATCAAATCATAAAACATTAGTGCGGCGCCTCCACAACACACTTTGTTGCCCAAATTCTCAACATGGCATTGCCTCCCTTCTTTTTCTCATAAGGGACCTCACGCACTTCGACACCATAGTTTTGCTGTTGTAATGTCAGCATGAGTGGCCCAAGTACCTCAGTCATTTCACCTTTTTCATTTAATAATGGAAATATTCTCACCTCATGGGCTGCTCGACAAAGCTCTGAAACCAACGACTCAATTGAGCTGATACGATGTAATTGGGAGTGGAATAACATATCTGAACAAAGCGCTAATTGAAATTCATGATCTGCAGCCGAAAGCTTGGGTAACGTCATTTTCTTATACCGACCTTGGGACCTACCCATTTTATAATCCGCTAGAAATGCCTGCATGTTATCGCGCCAAACTTGTATAATCTGACCCATGGCAGCTTCACTGCTATCTTTTAGGTAATCCTGATGTGTACGTAAATACTCTTCATTGTGCGAAATAATAGCTTGGGCCTGTTGTTGCATCGCCGATAGGGTTAGATCGTAACTGGCATCTGCACTGACCACCTGATGGCCTAGCGCTTGCATTTCAACATTAAAACTTGAAATTCCACCAGGATAATCCAGTATCGATTTGGACAAATCGACATCAGATAAATCAAAGATGCGATGGTAATCTGCCAAATTATAAACCCAATCTGCGGTTGTATCATGTATTTTCATTGTGATCTTCCCTATTAGATGGTTAAAATAGAACAAACCATACTAGATGGTTAAAATAGAACAAACCATAAGAGAGGTTAATCATACATGATCCAGGGATTGACTTTCCAATTAAATGAAACCGCCACAATGCTGCGCGAAGCCATATACCAATTTGCCCAAGAGCAAATTTCGCCTATTGCAGGTGAAATAGATAACAGCAATCACTTTCCAAGAGAGTTATGGCCTAAATTAGGTCAACTTGGCCTGCTAGGTATCACTGTTCCAGAACAATATGGCGGTGCAAATATGGGCTACCTAGAACATGTGATTGCCATGGAAGAAATCAGCCGCGCTTCTGCTTCGATTGGCTTAAGCTATGGTGCGCATTCCAATTTATGCGTCAATCAAATACGGCGCTTTGGTACAGAGCATCAAAAACAACAATACCTACCGCGATTAGTGAGCGGCGAACACCTTGGTGCTCTTGCAATGAGTGAGGCTGGCTCGGGCTCTGATGTCATCAGCATGCGCCTTAAGGCTAAAGCTGAAGGTGATTACTTCATTCTCAATGGTACCAAGATGTGGATTACTAATGGGCCTGAAGCAGATGTTATCATTGTCTACACTAAAACAGATCCCGATGCAGGTGCTCATGGGCTGAGTGCATTTATTATTGAAAAAAACTTTCCAGGTTATAAGACCGCACAAAAACTGGATAAGTTAGGCATGCGTGGTTCAGACACTTGTGAGTTAGTGTTCGAAAATTGCCGTGTCCCTAAAGAGAATATATTAGGGGAGCTCAATAACGGAATCAACGTCTTAATGAGCGGCCTTGATTACGAGCGTGTGATTTTAGCTGCAGGACCGGTCGGTATTATGCAAGCCTGCTTAGATATCACATTACCCTACATTCACCAACGAAAGCAGTTTGGCAAACAAATTGGTGAATTCCAACTGATCCAAGCCAAAGTCGCCGACATGTACACCCATTTAAATGCCAGTCGTGCCTATCTTTATGCTATGGCACAAGCTTGTGATCATGGGGAAATTAATCAAAAAGACGCATCCGGTTTAATCTTATTTACTTCAGAACACGCCACACAAATGGCATTGCAAACTATTCAATGTCTAGGTGGCAATGGTTACATCAATGAATTTGCAGCAGGCCGTCTGTTACGCGATGCTAAACTTTACGAAATAGGCGCGGGTACCTCTGAAATTCGCCGAATTATTATTGGGCGAGCATTACTAAAAGAAACACAATAATGGAGGCTCCCGATGGCCGCTAATAATTCTATTGTAATCGTTGCTGCAACACGCACACCCATGGGTAATTTTAATGGCGTCTATAAAAATGTCTCAACCACTCAACTCGGCGCGGCTGTTCTCGCCTCTTGTATTGCAAAAGCGAAATTAAAACCTGGCGATGTTCAAGAAGTCCTGATGGGTTGTGTACTCCCTGCCGGATTAGGCCAAGCCCCAGCACGTCAAGCTGCCATTGGCGCAGGTCTTCCCACAAGCACGCCCTGCACTACCATTAATAAAGTTTGTGGCTCGGGTATGAAATCTGTAATGATCGCTCATGATGAAATTATGGCTAATACCTATCACACTATTTTAGCCGGTGGTATGGAAAACATGTCACGAGCCCCCTATCTATTACAGCGTGCGCGCTTTGGCTATCGCCTAGGGCATGGTGCTCTTTTAGATCATATGATGCTCGATGGATTAGAAGACGCTTATTCACGTGGTGAGGCGATGGGATTATTCGCCGAAAAATGTGTCGACCGTTATAAAATTACGCGTAAAAAACAAGATGAATTTGCGCTCGAATCACTCAAACGAGCAAAAGAAGCGACAAAAAACGGTAGTTTTAAAGAGGAAATCATCTCAATCACAATTAATAATCGTAACAAGCAAACGGTTATTACAGAAGATGAAGGCCCAATCACTGCCAAAGCCGAAAAAATACCCACGCTTAAACCCGCCTTTAAAGAGGAAGGCACGATAACCGCCGCTAATTCCAGCTCAATATCCGACGGTGCTGCTGCAGTATTATTGATGGCTCAAAGTCAAGCTGAAGAACATAAGATCAAACCATTAGCCAAAATTATTGGCCATTATTCTCATGCTCAAAAACCAGAGTGGTTCACCACTGCGCCGATTAGCGCAATTCAAGAACTGCTGAAAAAAATTAATTGGACAGTTGAAGACGTCGATTTATTTGAAATCAACGAAGCGTTTGCTATCGTTCCTATTGTGGTGATGCGAGAGCTCAATATTGCCCATGATAAACTGAATATCCATGGCGGTGCTTGTATACTGGGCCACCCTATCGGTGCATCGGGCGCAAGAATACTCGTCACTTTAATTCATGCATTAATTCAAAAAAAATTAAAACGCGGAATTGCAGCTTTATGTATTGGTGGAGGTGAGGCCACCGCTATCGCAATTGAGGTGTCGTATGCCTAAAATAGAAAGCAAAATAAATCCGAGCAGCGATTTATACCAAGAAAACCATAAAATTATGGGAAGTTTAATTAGCGAACTCGATTCAAAGCTTGCTAAAATTAAACCGGGTGGTCCGGAAAAAGCACGCAATCGTCAGAAACAACAAGGCAAACTTCCAGTACGTGATCGCATCAATCAGTTGCTGGACCCAGGCTCCGCATTTTTAGAGTTGTCGCAACTCGCAGCTTATGGAATGTATCAAGACGAAGTACCTGCAGCGGGTATCATTACCGGCGTTGGCCAGGTCATGGGGCAAGAATGCATGATCATCGCCAATGATCCAACTGTTAAAGGCGGCACCTATTATCCAGAGACTATAAAAAAACATCTTCGTGCACAAACGATCGCTGCTGAAAATCGCCTCCCGTGTATTTCTTTAGTGGACTCTGGAGGCGCCTTTTTACCCAAACAAGACGAAGTGTTTCCAGATGAAAATCATTTCGGACGAATTTTTTATAACCAAGCGAATATGTCTGCACAAAACATTCCACAAATTGCTGTGGTCATGGGTTCATGCACAGCGGGTGGTGCTTATGTGCCTGCAATGGCCGATATTGCTATTATGGTAAAAAACCAAGCCACTATTTTTTTAGGCGGTCCACCTTTAGTCAAAGCGGCAACCGGCGAGGTGGTCAGTGCTGAAGCATTAGGAGGCGCTGATACACATTGTCGTACTTCTGGGGTAGCCGATTATTATGCAGCTGACGATACTCATGCCTTAAAAATTGCACGGGATGCAATCGCACAACTGAATCGCCAAAAAAAGATAAGCTTGAATTTACAATCTATCGTGAAACCTGTTTACGATGAACAAGAATTATTGGGTATTGTTAATGCTGATCCACGCAAGCCCTATGACATCCGTGAAATCATTGCGAGAATTGTGGATGGTTCTGAATTGGATGAATTTAAAGCTTTATTTGGTACGACATTAGTCTGTGGATTTGCTCATATCTATGGCTATCCTGTGGGCGTGATCGCCAATAATGGCATTTTATTTTCAGAATCAGCCCAGAAAGGTACACATTTTATTGATTTATGTTGTAAGCGCAAAATACCACTGGTCTTTCTTCAAAATATTACCGGTTTCATGGTGGGACAAAAATATGAAAGTAAAGGCATCGCAAAACACGGCGCCAAAATGGTCAATGCCGTCGCTTGCGCTGCTGTTCCAAAATTTACTGTAATCGTAGGCAACAGCTTTGGCGCAGGTAATTATGCAATGTGTGGTCGCGCTTATAAACCTAGATTTTTATTCATGTGGCCTAATGCTCGTATCGCAGTGATGGGCGGTGAACAAGCCGCAAATGTGTTAGCACAAGTGAAACGCGATAAAATGGCACGTCAAAATGAAAAATGGGAACCGCAAGAACAGCAAGCCTTTATGGATGCGCTTCGTGCTCAATATGAAGCACAAGGCAACCCGTATTATGCTAGCGCTCGACTATGGGATGATGGGGTTATTAATCCATTAGATACCCGACGTGTTTTAGGGTTATGCATTTCCGCTTCACTTAACGCACCGATAGCCAATTCACACTTTGGCGTCTATCGAATGTAGCCTTTAAGGTCACGAAATGAATGAAAACAAGCCGATTATTTTAGAGATCAGCAATCATATTGCAACGATTATATTAAACAATCCACAACAACATAATGCTTTCGATGATCATTTAATTGAGCAGTTTAATGAGATCCTAATTAAGATCAACAATAATCAAGCTATACGCGTCGTCATCTTACGAGCCGAAGGCAAAAATTTCTCATCCGGCGCCAATTTAAACTGGATGAAAAGCATGGCCAACTATTCGCTTGCTGAAAATAAAAAAGATGCCCTAAAACTTGCAACATTATTGAAAAAGCTAGACACACTTAATAAACCCACCATTACATTGATACAAGGTCAATCGTTTGGTGGAGCACTGGGTTTAATCGCTTGCTCTGATATTGCAATTGCAAGCGAAGATGCAAGCTTTTGCTTTTCGGAAGTCAAATTAGGACTCACTCCTGCAACTATCGCACCTTATATTGTGCGCAAAGTCAATTACAGTTTTGCTCGTTATTATTTTATTTCTGCAAAACGATTCGATGCCAAAACAGCCTACCAAATGGGCTTAATTCACCAAATGGTTCATCCAGATCAATTATTAGAAACTGGGTTAAAACTCTCAGAATCCATTAAAAAAAATGGTCCAGAAGCAATGCGCGCCACTAAAAATTTATTGCAACATCTAAACCCTATCGATGACGAAATCATTAATCTGACTGCAGAACAACTCGCTGAAATTCGGATATCCAAAGAAGGTCAAGAAGGGATACGAGCTTTTTTAACTAAAACACAACCCAACTGGATCAAGATCACTCATGACGATTAAAAAATTACTGATTGCTAACCGAGGTGAAATCGCTTGCCGGATTATTAAAACCGCCAAAAAAATGGGGATTGAAACTGTTGCGGTGTATTCAGAAATTGATGAACAGGCACTTCACGTGATCACTGCCGATGAGGCTTATTGCATTGGCCCCGCCCCAAGCCAATCCAGTTATTTAAACGGTCAAAAAATTATTGCCATTGCCAAAGAATCGGGCGCAAACGCTATTCACCCGGGTTATGGCTTTCTTGCTGAAGATGCTGAATTTGCAACCGCCTGCAAAAAAGCGGGATTAATTTTTGTGGGTCCACCTGTCTCAGCCATTAAAATCATGGGCAATAAAAATAAAGCGCTCATACAAATGAATGAAGCTGGAGTGCCAACGACACCCGGCTATCACGGCACAAAACAAGATATAGCGACCCTATCCACTGCAGCAGAAGAAATAGGTTATCCCATTTTATTAAAAGCAAGCGCTGGTGGAGGCGGTAAGGGAATACGTTTGGTTTCACATCCAGATGAATTAGCCACTCAACTTAAAAGCGCACAACGAGAAGCCAAAGCAAGTTTTAGCAGCGATCAAATTTTTATAGAAAAATATATTGCCAAAGCTAGGCATGTTGAATTACAAGTTTTCTTTGATCAAGAAGGCCATGGCGTGCATTTATTCGATCGGGATTGCTCCATTCAAAGACGCCATCAAAAAATCATTGAAGAAGCCCAAGCCCCTAATTTAAGCGCTTCGGTGCGCAAAGCTATGGCAAAAACAGCGCTAGCGGCAGGAAAAGCGATCCAATACGTCGGCGCCGGTACCATTGAATTTTTAGTCGATGAAAATGGAAATTTTTATTTTATGGAAATGAATACGCGCCTGCAAGTCGAACATCCTGTCACAGAGATGATTACTGGCATTGACTTAGTGCAATGGCAATTACAAATCGCATCGGGTGAATCGCTACCGTTGAGCCAAGATCAAATTCAAGCGAAAGGTCATGCTTTTGAAGCACGTATTTGTGCTGAAAACCCAGCAGCGAACTTTATTCCCTCTACCGGAGTGGTAAGCTATTTTTCAATGCCGGCTAGTTCTGAAACAACACGCATTGATACAGGCATTCAACAAAACGATAATATTTCCATCTATTACGATTCACTCATCGCAAAGTTAATTGTTTGGGATAAAGATCGCTCACAAGCCCTAAAAAAACTCGAAGAAAAACTCGCGGAAACTTATATTGTCGGAGTAGAGACCAACGTTACATTACTCAGTAGAATTTGTCGCAATGCTGACTTTCAAGCGGGCAAAATATCCACTCAGTTGATCAACGAAAATCAAAGTCTTCTTAGCGAAGATGAGACATTACCTAACACCATACTTGCATTAGCTTGTATAGCAGAGCTGAATCAACAACAAAATGAAGCGATGGATTTAGCAAAAAATTCGGCTGACTTTAATTCCCCCTGGTTTCAAAGAGACGCTTGGCGCTTAAACGGTGATTATCAAACAATGATTAAATTATGGTTTAACAATAAACGTATCATCACGACTTTAATTTTGCAGGATGGTGGCTATCTCTTTCAATTGGGCGATGAAAAATACACCATCGAATTCGAATGGGAAACCGAACAAAAACTGACAATACATTTTAATCAACAACGAGTCACCGCGACGATCATCACTTCTGATCAAGAGCTCCATATTTTTCAGAACGGCGAGCATTATCGTGTGTGGAGAAAAAACCCGCTCTCAGATCAATATTATTTATCCAGCACTGAAAATAAATTAACTGCACCCATGCCTGGCATCATCGTTGATATTCTAACCAAACCAGGGGAAAAAGTTAAAAAAGGTGATCGGCTTGTTATATTAGAAGCTATGAAAATGGAGCATACGTTGTTTGCCCCATTTGATGGTCAGATTAAACAAATTTTTTATAATACTGGGGATTCACTCACCGAGGGTGTTAAGTTACTTGAGTTTGAATAAATAGCTCCATTTTAGTAGTAATGGCAATAATCATAAACGCATTGTTTTGGGGAACCTGAAGCACCACAAGACACGCGAGCTTTGCTAATCGCTTGAAAACGCTTCTGGTCTTTGCCTTCAAAGCTTTGTTTAGATTTTTGATTTTTAAAATAACACTGATAATAACCCACCGGGTTTACTTGGATGGGTTTTGGACGGTTGCTACAACTGGTTAATAAAGAAACTAACCCCCCTATTAACAAGAGCAAGAAAAGATTAACTCGAAATTTTTGTTTCATGCTTCAACCTTATTATTGGTTATCAAAACCGTATTATTAATTATCAAAAAGTAACTGCTCACACCTCGTCATCCCGCAGCTTACCTCGTCATCCCGCGACTTACCTCGTCATCCCGCGGCTTACCTCGTCATCCCGCGGCTTACCTCGTCATCCCGCGGCTTGACCGCGGGATCCATAACGCGCCTGGATGCCGACTTTCACCACAATGACGGGCAAGTAGTTACATCAAAATAGACCACTATCTCGGTGATAAAGCGTCAACGTATCCTGTCATTCGCGCGAAAGCGGGAATCCAGTAATCTATTGAAAAACAATATTTTTTCGATTTTAACACAATTGCCTTATGTTTCCACTAAACCGAGCTAAACTTAATATTGGGCATCTCATTTAATTTAAGTGGTTAAAAGCCAGTAGCTCTGTTATGTTTTGTATATTACAACGCTTCTGAAGAGAATAAAATATGCCTAAGACAGATAACTTAAGAATCAAAAGCATAAGACCCTTAATCTTACCCAGCTTACTGTTATATGAAATACCCAATACCCAAGCCGCTATTAAAGTGGTCAATAAAGCTCGTGGATTAATAGCCGATATTTTACACGGTCACGACGATAGAATCGTTGCCGTCGTTGGACCTTGTTCGATACATGACCCGAAAGCCGCGAAAGAGTATGCCTCACGTCTTAAAACACTCGCAGATCAATACACCGATGAGTTATGCATCATCATGCGGGTTTATTTTGAAAAGCCACGCACAACAATCGGCTGGAAAGGTCTAATCAATGACCCTAATCTCAATGGTCAATTTAACATTAACCAAGGACTAAAGGTCGCAAGACAATTGCTGCTCGATATTAATCAACTGGGCATGCCAACCGGTAGTGAATTCTTAGATACCATGATTCCTCAATACATTACAGACTTAACGTCATGGGCCGCTATCGGAGCACGGACTTCAGAAAGCCAAGTTCATCGTGAGCTAGCCTCCGGATTATCAATGCCGATTGGATTTAAGAATGGCACCACGGGTAATGTGAAAATTGCAGCTGATGCGATTTATGCAGCAAACCAACCCCATCATTTCCTAAGCGTTACCAAAGAAGGTATCTCAGCAATCATCAGCACCACCGGCAACCCACACTCTCATATGATTCTACGCGGCTCAAATACTGGGCCTAATTACGACCCAGACTCTATACAAAACGCCGTTGCTCTTTTAGATAATCAACACCTCATGCCTCGCCTTATGGTGGATTGTAGTCACGGAAATAGCCAGAAAGATTACAATCGTCAGTTGACTGTATTAGAATCACTCTGTGAGCAGATTTTAAATGGCAACCAAGCGATTTTTGGAGTGATGTTAGAAAGTAATTTAAAAGCTGGCAAACAAGATAGTAAACCCGGCGATCAATTAATTTATGGATTAAGCATAACGGATGCTTGCATAGGCTGGGAAGATACGGAAAAAGCATTAAGTATGCTCAGTGAAACCGTAAAAAAACGTCGCGAATCAAAAAAAGAACATGGTCATTAAAATGGCAACAAAAAAAACAAACACAATGATCAGCACTAACGCAAGAATTATCTTAGGAGAATGGAACGTGCTAGCGGCCCTTGTCGCTAAACACACCACTCTCACAAAAGAACGCATACAAGCTCAATCAGAAACTTCTGAGGAAGCCGCAGAAAAACCAAATATTTTATCTATTCGTCAAATTGAGGATGCTTTAAATGGACCTTACCAAGATTTTTTTAAACAAAAGCTAAGCGCCTACTCGTCCATCTATAAACTTCAGCTTGCCATTACATTGGATCAAGAGGAAGCCTTTAAAAATCGATTTTCTACAGGAGAAGAAAAACCCATCCCTAAAGAATTGCTATCACGCTTTTCGGTTGCTGATTTAGAAAAAATGCGCAAACAACTCGATGAGCTCACTACAGAACATAACCAACAATGGGAGGCGTTCTCACAACAAGCTAAGGATCTACTCAAACAAACTATTGCAGATTCTAGAATGCAACTTTCAGATATTGAAATCAATGAATTTTCATTGAATGAACCACAATCTGAATTACTCGATCGATTTACTGTGCTAAGCATTACCCCACCTAAACAAAGCAAAGCCCAACACCCACTCACTTATTACCTTAATCTTAAAACTTATCTAACCCTCCATAGCGCACTGAGCCGCCAACACCTGCCTCATGAAAAACAAGATATTGAAAATGCAATGAAACCATTAAAAGCGAATTTTGGTCAAACCAATAAATTGGAAAAACAATTATTGCTAAAGCAATTTGAAGAAGCTCACGAGATCGTACGTTATATTAGTTTCTAAGCCGTCTAATTTAAAAAATCTGATGGCACTGAGAACCATCGTAGTTCCTCAAAGTGATCACTCACCTCTATTTTTTGTATTTTGTCCTTATAAGATTCTATATTGAATTTAGCAATGATGTCTTGGGCAAAATCAAAATATCTATGAATGTTACTTTCTGGCTCATTCAACCTGGTTGAATGGAACTCGAGCTCACCAGAAAGATAGGAAATGTTTTGGGTCTCCCGTAGTTTCCGTGGAGCAAGAAATCACTTAAATTACAGTCTCATTCAATGAACTTGCTCTAAGCGGAATCATCCGTATAAAGCTCACTCATATTTTTAATTCGCATCTCTCAAAAAAAGAGGAGTTGGTGAAATTTCAAGAATGGACAAACCTGGTAAAAAATAGCACACTGACCTGTTTCGACAAATTCATCAAAACGTTTAAAAAATATAGACATGAGATTGCTAATTATTTTATTGATCAAAATAGTAGTGGTTTTGTTGAGGGTCTCAATAATAAAATTAAAGTGTTAAAGGGTCGTTGTTATGGGATTTTTAATATCAAGAGGCTGTTTCAAAGACTCTATTTAGATCTTTCAGGTTACGAAGTTCTTCTAGGAAAAACAACATGTTAGTTTACCACGGGAAATAAGGAAGACCCCGATTAATAACCTGGTGAATGAGAGGCAGAAGCACGATAAAAGAATGCGATGGTCTCGAGAAGGTGCTGATGTCATATTGCAAATCAGATCGTCAAAGCAAAGCGGTGACTGGAAAAATGACTGGAGAAGTACACAAATAATGACGTACAGAAAAGCTGTTTAGATCAATTAATGCGATACTTCCATGACGCTCTCCCCTTAAGAAACCTCATCGTCTTTGACTCGCGAGCAAGCTCGCGAGATTTCTTTCTTTAAAATATATCCATTGAGCAGTCTAAATAAAACATTTAGATAGAATAATATATTCTTTATTTTTCTTTTTACATTATTTAGTGATTACAATAAATCATTCGATTTTTTCAATAAAATATTGATTTATTAACTCTATTAATAGATCTAAAATCAAGCTTCCAATTATATTTTTAATGAAGTGTTAGAGTGTGTGCATATTGCTTAAGCTTGGACATGAAAGACATATGCGCTAGCGCTTAGAATCATAACGTGACGAGTATAGATAGAAGAATAAAAACTTTATAAGGATGTGTCAAATGGAAGAAGATAGAAGAAAAAGTAGAAAAACAAAAACAGATACAGATATAGAAAGAAATCGTCCAGAAATACAGCTCCTGACATTTGATGATTGCGATGAGATTCGCCCCACTAGTTTGGGTAAGCTTAAGGAAGCACTTGGCAAGGTGCGTTGTATGTTTCCTAATAAGATTTCTGTTAATTCTATTGATTTTTACAACTTAAATCCACTTCAACAGAAACAACTTATTCTATACAACATCTATTTAAAATATATCTTATTAAAAACATTGCGTTCTTTTGATTCGTTTTCTAGACCTACAAATTTAAATAAATTAATCCCAAAAGACCCAAAAGAACCCAATGGTAATGAGACAAATAGTAATAAAAAAATTGATAATGCTATTCTTCATTGTAAAGAGAGATTTAATAATGTTAAAAAAGAAATAGAAAAGATACAACCAAAATCAAAAGAAAAAGAAGTTCAAGAACTTTATCTAATACAAAATGACCGTTTTGGGGATTTGTTTATGAATTTCATCATAACAGGTGAATTACCAGGACCTTTTGAAAAGGATTTTTCTGCTCTCTTTGAGTATAAGTATAGTGCGGGTAATAGTATTCTCAGAAATGAATGCATAATAAAGATAAAGCTGCAGACCGGCGAAGAAGAAAAAAATCTTTCAAATATCACTGAAGTTCACAGTACTGTATCTGGGGAGACTATTCTTAGCCCATTTAACCCAGATTTTAATCTAGAAACGCCGATTTTTTTGGATAATGGATCAATTCAAAGAGCATTAAATGAATATGAATATGAATATATGAATATACCGCGTGTAGTAGAACCAAGAGCTTTGCATCAACCTCATGCAATCAGTGAAGAAAGCCAGGAAAGTGAGTTTGATCCGTTAAATGAGCTTCAGAATAAGAATACAAAAAGCTACCACATTGTTATAATTACCCCGGTTACAGAAAAACATTCTGATAAATTGACTGGAACGCAAATGTTGAAACTTGTTATAAAAGGAATCAATGAAAAGAAAAGATATCGATGTTACCAAAATACTAATGGCGCACTCTATCAAATCGAGTTTGCGCGTAAAGAGGGAATAATCCTTAAAGCAGAAATTCCTGAAACTCAAATCAAAACCACTGAAGGGGATCCTGTCATAATACTAAAGGAAGCACTTAAATTAGAACAAATTCTTACATATTCTGAACAAGTTGTAATATATTCTAAAGGTTATAAAAATGCTGATGGTCTAAAATTTATTAAAAACTCGCGCTATTTTAGAAATCAAATTAATGGATCAAGTGGTGAATCAAAAGAGAGTGAGGATGAAGAATTCGGAGTAAGTGGACATCTTGAAAGTGAGCCACCTCGCTTAGAGGAAAGAACTTCAAAAAAAGGCTCTGATTGTGACGGTTCTAGTTTACAAAATAGACAACCTTCTACCTCATCTTCAAAATCTCGGCTCTTCCCTATATCTGAAGAAGGCAGCAAAAATGAGTCGCTACCCAAAGAAAAGCCAGACTCTTTCTCGCACCCATCCTATAACTCAGAGTGATGTCATTTATCCTGCGGTGTGTAATACACTCGTAGCAAATGATTTTTAGTTGCCAACATCAGTCTGAAAATACTTCATCTGAAATATCTAACTGCATAATCAATTTAATTAATTTAATGCTTGTTGAAACATTCATTTTTTGAAGTATTTTAGCATGATGTACGCAGACTGTATTTGGACTAATATTAAGAATCGAAGCGATCACTTTTATTGGTTTTCCATCGATCATATAGTGCATGATTTCTTTTTCTCTAGGGGTAAGCTGATCAACTAGCCTGTCATATTTGTCGCGTTTTTTCATTTTATTATGTGTAATAGAATCATTCGAAATTGCTCGATTGATTGTTTCTAGCAATTTCTGGTTGTTAAGCGGTTTTGTCAGAAAGTCTATTGCGCCGGATTTCACCGTATCTATTGCCATTGGAATATCTCCATAGGCAGAAATAAATATGATGGGGATTTTAATGTTATATTTTATTAGCATTTTTTGTAGTTCAAGTCCGCTAATATCCGGCATTCGGGCATCTAATATTAGACATCCTCGCTGCTCTTTTTGATATGAAGATAGAAATTCTCTTGCAGAAGAAAAAGCCCTGGCTTGATATCCCACAGATTCAGCCAGCCATTTTATAGAGTCGGCAACTTTCTTATCATCATCAATAATAAAGATCGTCACATTATCCAATTTCTGCTCCCTCCTTACTTAATTTCTCTCTGAAATATTCTTTTCTACTATTAATGTTTTCAATTAAATAAGGTAAATTAGCGGTCAGGGTTGAACCAAGGCCGAGTCTGGAATCGGCATAGATATTGCCGCCGTGGTTTTCTATAATAGAGCGTGATATGGAGAGTCCCATACCCATTCCGTATTCCTTAGTTGTGAAGAAAGGTCTAAATATCTCATCTTTAAGGTTTATGTCAAAGCCAGGGCCAGTGTCTGAGAATATAATATCAAATGAATTATCATTTTTTCTTTTTGTTTTAATCGTTAATTTACGAGTATTTTTTTCTGTAGAATGCATCGCTTCGATAGCATTTAAGATTAAATTCATGATAACCTGTTCGATTTGAATAACGTCTACTTTTATCCTTGGCAGCTTAGTATCAATCTTTAAATCAAGTTCAATATTTTCTCTTGCTATTTCATATTCTAAAAGATGTAGTGTGTCATCAATTATATTCTTTATATCAGCTTCTGTTTTTCGTGCCTCGCTTTTTTTCAAACTGTTACGTATGCCGTGAATAATTTCTCCAGCGCGTTCGGCTTCTCTGGAGGCCTGTTCCATGATGCAAATGATTTCTTTTGACACTTTTTCTTTTTTTAGTCGTTCTAGGCAGCCACCGATGTACTGCACGATACAAGTGAGCGGCTGATTAAGTTCATGAGCAATAGTTGTCGTTGTTTCTCCGAGAATAGCGAATTTCGAAAACATACTTAATTTATTGCGTTTAATATGGAGTTTACTTTCTATTAATTTTTTTTCTGTTAAATCAAGAGCGACACCAACTAGCTGATAAAGTTCTCCATCTTCGTCATAAAGACGGAATGCTCGGTCATGAATATAGCGAATAGTTCCATCGGGTCGAATAATTCGAAATTCTTCATCGAAATCATGATTAAGTATATTTTTATAGGCAACAAATACACGTTCACTATCATCCGGGTGGATGCATTTAGCCCAGCCTTGAGGATCTACTTTTAACTGTTCGGCGGTTACACCCCAGACCTCTTCACACCATGGACTTACATAGGTTATATTTAAATTCTTATCGGTTACCCAAAAGACTTCCTTCACATTTTCCGGAATTTGTCGATAAAGTTCCTCATTATCCCGTAATTCATTTATTAATTTATTCTGTTGAGTCACATCGGTTGCAAAGCCTGCGTATCGATCAATATGGTTTTTTTTATTTTTAACCTGAAACTCCCGAGCATGAATATATTTAACTGATCCGTTAGGTAATATAATCCGGTAACTTTCATCAAAACCGTGTTTCCCGCTCATTTGATAAGCTTTTTCAACTCTACTTAGATCTTCCGGGTGTATCGGCTTCATCCAATTATCTGTGTTCTCGTACACACTCTTTGGATCAATTCCCCATTTTTCTTTGAAATCAGGACTGAGATAAAGGACTTTGCCATTTGCTTCTCTCATCCAACAAATATCATAGCTATTTTCTACTAACTGTTTGAAAAGCTGGAAATTGTATAAGAGCTGTTTTTCTTTTTCTTTAGTTTCGGTTATGTCTTCAAAAATGGTGCATAGCGCTTTGTCATTATCCCCATAGAAAACAGGAGATATATTAACGCGACACCAGAAAGAATCACCACTTTTTTTCACACAACAAACCTCTCCAACCCATTGCCCTGTTTTAACAATGTTAGCTGCTATTTTTTTGTAATCAGCATCGGTTAATAATTGTTTAAAATGGTAATTATGTAATTCCTCAGATGAATAGCCGAATAATGTTGAAAATTTTGAGTTTGTATAAAGAATTGTATTATCCGTTGCATGCAGAAGACAGACACATTCGTTCATGTTTTTCACGCAAACAGTATGAAGATACACATAATCGCTGAATAAAGTGCTCGGTGTTTTTGTGTGTTGCAGTAGCTTTTCGATCAGATTAAATTTATCTTGATCAGATAATTGTTCAATGTCCTGTATTGAGATCATATTGTTTATCCTTAGCCAGTTGATTTATAAGTTATTATAAACATTTCGTTTTCAGATAAGTCAATTTTACTCTCCTGATTCTACAGTCTATCTAACCTACCAATCTTTTACCATCTATTTTGGTAAGCACCGGGGGACGGCCATCCTTCCCGCGAATTTGCCATTTTAATATCCTTTAATTGCTATAAAATTTTTCTATATTTCTATTAGCACGAATAAGGCGCATCATGTTGTGACATGCAATGAAGTAATGTAATTTTAGCGCTAATCGGGGATGCTCTTCTGTCAGTACGTTTAAATTTTCCACATGCAGCCGATACAAAACACATGGCTCAAGTGCGATAACAGTGGCACTACGGGTAGATTCAAGATACAGGCCAATTTCACCAAATGTAGCACCGGAGCCGATGACACTGATTCTGGATTCTGGGTTTCCTTCTTTATCAAGAAAAACACCTAATTTTCCCGATAAAACAAAATACATATCCTCAGATTTTTCTCCCTTGTAATATATAACTTTGCCTGAATCAACACTAACATATTCAAGCATTTTTTTAATCTCATCTCGATCTGCATTATCTGGAAATATATTTTTCAATATATCGTCAATGGTAAAAACATGCTCTTTCATTGATACGCTTGATTGTAACAACCTGCGCTCACACCAATCCAACCCTTCATCCAACAAAGAGAACATTTTAATTTTAATACTGGGGCCATATAAGTTTGCGTGAGCTTGCAAATTCTTGTATAAATTTAGTGGTGCTCTCGTAAAAATAACTTGGATTTTATTTTTTTCGCAAAAATTATATGTTTTCATAAAACTATGGTTGGAAGAACTATCAAGCCCTGCAACCTTAGCAAGATCGAAAAGCAAGTGAGATGGCTTATTTTCAAGAGCCAATTCCTTTACGATATGATAAATAGTATTTGTATTGCCAAAAAACAAGTATCCTTGCAAAAATATAATAAGCGTCTTTCCACCATGAGCGACTAAAAAAGCCTCTTCTTCTGGGGAGCGCTCAACATTACTTTGCATTAAATCTCCCGATAAAGCATTTTTTACAACGTTAACGCGACTATACTTAACTATAAAAATAAAAAGAGATATCAACAAACCCAGAGCAATTCCTTGGAGCAAACCAATAAATACAATTCCGAGGAATACAATAACAATGACCATATAATCTATAATATGTATGCTAGATAATGAGTTATATAACCATTTAATCAGCAGCTCAACTCCCAAAAATAGCACAATGCTTGCTAAAATAAATCGCGGTAGAATCGAAATAAGTGATGAACCAGCAATGATTACCGCTATACAAACACCGCCGGCAATAATTCCAACTAACCGGGTTTTTGCCTTAAAAATATGGCCAGCCATAGAATAAGATAGGGCTTGGTAAGCTACTCCACCTCCACCCAATAAAAGTGCAACGATATTTGCAAATCCTGTATATTTTAATTCCTTATTAAAATCCATCTCAATCATTGTTTGATCTTCTAAACCACTATTGTTAAGCAATAATGCAATAGGTGAAATAATAGCAACAACAAGCATAGTCCCGATGCTGTCCTTAAGTACTCCCCATTGAAAATGTTTTATTATTGATAGATTAGCTGGCCTCCAAAAGTCACCTTTTGGGAAGGGACCCATTAACCAATGACTCTGGTACAGAGTTGCTATTGACACGTTTGCATACCAAACTACTAAAAAGAAAAAAGCAATCCCAGCAACCATGATAATTGGAATAAAAATGGGTTTCTTGAAATAATGTTGAATGATTAAATAACTTATAACCAAAATGAGTCCGGGAAGCCAATATAAAACCATACCCCCTGATAGCAAGTGTTGAATCTGTGAAGGCTCCCAGTTAGGGAGCATTAAGCGCCATCCTGCGCTAAACAGCAGCCATCCAGTACCCGCTAAAAAACCAGCAATGACTGGAAAGGGTATAAATCTAATAAAGTTTCCCAACTTTAATATTCCCAAAATAAAAAAAACTAATCCAGTCAATAGCGTTGTTAATATAATCGCTAAGATAAATGTAGAAGTAATATCGGCGCTATTCGCACCATGCATTTTTTGCGCAATGATGACTCCTATAATTGCGAAAATAACTGCCGGGCTGTCCTGAAGCGTTTGTATTGATAATTTTGCAGAGCTCGTGAGTGCTAGGATGATACAAGCAACAGCAGAAGTGGTTAATCCCATGCTGATGCCACTCACTATGTGTGGACTATAAACTCCAGCAAACATGATGCTGACAAGAGAAATTGTTAAAACTACGACGCTAATGCCACAAACTAGCCCCGCTGTTGTATCATAAATAAGATTGTTTAATATCCTTCCCATGATATAGATCTTTCCATGGAACTAATAAAGTCACACTAAAAGCTTGCTTGCTATTATAACAGGTACAACAGGGGGTTTGTAAAAGAACCCAAGCCATCCATCACTCATGCCTCTGTCGATAACATTCATACAAACAAATTCCAGTTGCAACCGCAACATTTAAACTCCTCACTACCCCACAAAGATCAACTCGTGCTAAAAAGTCACAGTGCTTTCGCGTCAGTGCTCTTAAGCCACTCCCCTCACTGCCCATGACAATAGCAATCGAACCTTTAAGATCAATTTGCGAAATGGTTTCTTCTGTAGCTTCATCAGTGCCGACAATCCACACACCTTCTTCTTTCAACCATCGCAATGTGCGTGCTAAATTAGTGACTCTAACCAGTGGCGTTAATAGAGCTGCTCCACTGGCCACTTTATGAACGACTGGAGTGATACCTACTGAACGGTCTTTGGGGGTAATGATAAAGTTAACCCCCATCGCATTAGCCACTCGCATACAAGCACCTAAATTATGCGGATCTGAAACGCCATCTAAAACCAATAATAAATAAGGTGACGTTTGTTTTTGTAATAAATTTGTTAAATCAGCCTCAGTATACGAAGGTAATGTCTTGCAGAGTGCAACAATACCTTGGTGATTTTTGTTCTGGTTAGCTAATTGATCCAACTCATCACCTGGCAACACACTCACAACGATTCCCGATGCTTTGGCTTGATCTAGACAGTGTTGTAATCGTTTTTTGTCACGACCTTGTTGAACATACAAATGCTCTAACATTTCTGGATGTGAAGACAATAATGTCGTCACTGCATGTATGCCATAAATATAATGACTCATCATAATCCTCACGATTATCCCCCACAAAAATGAAGGATTGAAACGTTATCTTCTGCGAATGCGAAGGAACTAGTGTAACTACTCGCTCGTCATTGTGGCGAAAGCCGGAATCCAGGCGCGTTTTACGCGCCAACGCACACAGTGCGTTATGGATCCCGCGGTCAAGCCGCAGGATGACGAGGTGTGAGTGCTCACCCGTCATTCCCGCGAAAGCGGGAATCCAGGCGCGTTTTGCGCGCCAACGCACGCAGTGCGTTATGGATCCCGCGGTCAAGCCGCGGGATGACGAGGTCAAGCCGCGGGATGACGCGGTGTGAGCAGTTACGAACTAGTTGAGTAAATTAGCAAACTAGATCCACAACGCAAAAGCACGACCTTAAGAAACAAAGCAACACTCAAAAATGATACTAGCCAAAATACTAGCACATTTTTACTACCATTAGCGCGATAAGTTAGCACAGTGGACTCCCAACGTTTTTTTTAACATAATCTATACTATAAAGCCAACGGACAAAACGATGCCAAGCCATTA
>SDBV01000109.1_pt1 | contig 95537 bp, 77 predicted proteins | sample 2277081 | NCBI WGS metagenome assembly SDBV01 (sample SAMN10402039, study PRJNA504765) | marine sediment metagenome | isolation source: marine sediment core GS10_PC15, 223 cmbsf | place: Arctic Ocean: Southern Knipovich Ridge | collected 2010
CTGCCGACGGCGCTGGCGCCGATCCATGGCTGGACCTCGCCGCCGACGGCCTGGAGCATGACTATGTACCCGCCGTACTGGCTGAGTGAGTCGGTCCAGTCCTTCATGACCAGGGCCATGGGGCTGCCGGAGCCGTCCTGGTAACGCATGTGCATGTCAACGGTCACCGTGCCGGCTGCGAAGGCGTAGTCCACGCCGCCGGGGGCGTACTTGGCGGTGGTGTAACTGTTAGTCTTGGACAGCTCCAGCGCGCCGCTGTCGCCGCTGGTGTCGCGGGAGATAGTCGGCCCGCCGACCAGGTCAACGAAGTCGTCCTCGTCGCCGATGTGATCGAAGTCAGCCAGGACGGCGGCGCCGTCGTTGTTGAGGATCGTGTAGGTGTGCGTTGTATTGGCGCCGAGCGTGGCGTTGGAGGGATTACTCAGCGTGATGATGATTGTCTCACTGCCTTCCTCAGCCGCGTCACCGACGATGCTCAGCGTGATGGTCTTGCTGGTCTCGCCGGCGTTGAAGGTCACCGTGCCGCTGGCGAGTGTGAAGTCGGTCCCGCCGCCAGTGGCCGTGCCGCCGGTGACGGCGTAATCGACGGTGACGGTCTCGGTCGGCGTAGCGCTGAGCGAGACGGTCAACAATGGCGGCGAGGCGACGGACTCGACCCCGTCGGAAGTGGTCAGGTCGAACGCCACCTCCGGCGTGCCGTTGACGGTGATGGTGATCGTGTCGGAGGACTGCATCCGTCCGTCGTTGGTCTGCAGCAGCAGCACGTACGTACCGGCCGCGCTGAAGGTGGCCGTGGTGTCAACTGCGCTGGCGTCGCTAAAGCTAACCGTGCCTGCGCCACTGAGCTTGCTCCAGGTGGTCGTGACGCTACCCGGAGACAGCGGGAAGCCGTCATCGGAAACGGTCCCGTCCAGCGCGGCGTTGTTCGGTAAGGTAATCTGCTGATCGTTCCCGGCACTGGCTGTGGGAGCCAGGTGGTTGACCGTAATCTGGACGGTATCGCTGTCGGTCGCCGTCCCGTCGTCGGCCAGCAGTTGCAGCACGTATACGCCGTTCTCGGAGAACCCGGCCGTGGTGTCGACGGCGTTGGCGTCCCCGAACGTCACCGTGCCCGGACCACTGGACTTCGACCAGGTTACGCTCACCGCCGCCGGCGGATCCGGCAGGCCGTCGTCGCTGATCGTCCCGTCCAGGTTCGCTGCGATGGGCAGGGTGATCGTATCGTCGGACCCGGCATTGGCGGTCGGGGCGGCGTTTTGACTTACCGTGATCGTCACCTCGTCATAGTCGCTCAGAGCTCCGTCGTGCGCCGTAAGACGCAGGACATAGACGCCGGCGGACGAGAACGTAGCTGTGGTATCGACGGCGTTGGCGTCGTCGAAGGTCACGTTGCCCGCACCAGACTCCTTCGTCCAGGTGGTGGTCACGGCGCCCGGAGTGGCGGGCAGGCCGTCATCGGACACCGTTCCGTCCAATGCGTAGGTGTCTGTCGGCAGCACAACCGAATCGTCTGCTCCGGCGTTGGCCGTGGGGGCCTGGTTCTGGGCGTTGACGGTTATCGTTACGTCGTCAGAGTCGGTCTTGTCGCCGTCGTCTGCCGTCAGCCTAAGGACGTACGTACCGCCCACGGAGAATCCGGCCGTGGTGTCTACGGCCGAAGAATCGCCGAACGTCACCGCGCCCGGACCGCTGTACTTGGTCCAGGCGACCGTCACGGCCCCCGGATTCAACGGATACCCGTCGTCGGATATCGTGCCGTCCAGCGTCACGGCGTTCGGGATGGTCACCGAATCGTCGGACCCCGCATTTGCGGTCGGCGCCAGGTGGTTGACCGTGATGATGACTTCGTCGTAGTTGGTCAACTCGCTGTCGTCGGCCGTCAAACGCAGCGTGTAGATGCCGTTCTCGGAGAAACCGGCCGTGGTGTCGACGGCGGATGCATCACCGAAGGTCACCGTGCCCGGTCCGGACTGCTTGGTCCAGGCGGTAGTCACGGAGTTCGGCGGATCGGGATTCCCGTCGTCGGAGACGGTACCGTCCAGGCTTACCGTGTTCGGCAGGGTGATTGAATCGTTGGACCCGGCGTTGACGGTCGGCGAGCTATTACCTCCGGCGCCGGTGACCGTAATCTCCACATCGTCGTAGTTGTACAGCTCGCCGTCGTCTGCCGTCAATCGCAGCGTGTAGACGCCGACGGCCGAGAAGCCAGCCGTGGTGTCGACGGCCGATGAGTCGCCGAACGTGACGTTGCCAGGACCGGAGTACTTGGACCAGGTGGTCGTCACGTAACCTGGATTAAGTGGATACCCGTCGTCGGAGACCGTGCCGTCCAGAGAGACGCTGTTCTGGATCGCCACAGTGTCGTCGCTTCCGGCGTCGACAATCGGCGCGCCGGTCTGTGGGCTCTCCGCCGGTCCGTACTCGGCGCCGGATGGGAACCAGGTCGGGTGCGTGGTAATCACCCACCTGTCGACCTTCCAGTTGCCTTCGTGGCGGACGCAGTTGAATGTGTGGCTGCCCGCGGTGATATAGACCTGCGTCCCGCCCCGCCACTTCCACTGGTCGTAGTATCCGTTGTATCCGTCGAATCGCGGACTCGACATCTGGACGTCGTCGATCCCGACGTTCGATGCGTTTTCGGTGCTGTCGACGCAATAACGGCGCGCCAATATGCGATACGTTCCGGCGGTGGCGAACTGGATGTCATAGTCCAGCTTAGCCCCGTTGGGCCAGGTGATCAGCGATCCGTCGCCGGCCTTCATGTAACCATCGCCGACGTAGTCGCCGAGGGTCGTCTCTTCGGTCCAGGCGACATCCTGTCGCACATCCTGTAAGTGGTAGTGCTCAGCCTCTATCACAACCGTCCCGTCTTCCTCCTGGAACATGCCCGTGGTGGCCTTGACGGTGACCGTCACGTTGTCGCCTGTAACGTATTCGCCGTCGTCGGCGTTCAGGCGCAGGACGTAGATCCCGGACTCCGAGAAGGTGACCGTGGTATCGACGGCCGACGAATCCCCGAACGTCGCCGTGCCCAGTCCTGACTCCTGGGTCCAGGTGGTCGTCACGACGCCGGGTGAAACCGGCAGCCCGTCGTCGCTGATCGAGCCGTCCAGCGTGGCCTCATTGGCCAACGTGATCGTCGAATCACTCCCGGCGTCAACGACCGGCGGAGTGTTCCCGCCGCCGAACCCGTACTCCATGGCGCCCATGTCCGGGGCGTTGCCTTCGTACGGCAGCGTCACGGGATCGCCGTCGGCCCAGGCGACCGCCTTATCCAGCGTAAGGGTGTTGTTGTCCAGATCGCGGCCGATCACCTGGGCGGTCGTGTCGTCGCCGATCCAGATGATGTCGCCGTCGATCATTTCGATGCCGTCGGTGAAGTACATGGCGGACTCGACATCGATCGTGCTACCGGACCCGGAGCCGATCGCGTACGTCAGCGGCGTACCGGCGTCGATGCACGGGCTGACCGCCGTCAGCACCCAGCCAGCTGTTCCGGCCGCCGTGGTGGGATTGGCGAAGTCGGGGTCGTCCCCGAACAGCGAATTGTAATCGTACATCCCGTTCCACCCGCGGGCGGCGTCGCCCTGATAGGTGTTAGTGCCCATCTTGATGTAATTGGTGTCGGTGCTCTTGTAATAGCAGTTGTAGTCGATGTCCTGATCGTCCCAGTCCTCGCTCATGTCGTCATTGACGTAGACCAGGTAGTTGCTCCCGCCGGTCTGATACAGGATGTTGTTCTTGATGTGGTTGTCCTCGCAGGCGTCGTCCGGCGCGTCGGTCCCGTCCTGCTGCAGGTACATGACAGCGGTCTCGGCGCTTACCCCGTCCACCTTCGCCAGCACGTTGTTGTAGACGGCCGAACCGTTGGGGCTGGCCAGAAGCAGCATGTACTTGATTCCGTCGATGAAAATGTTGCGCCGTACGATCGCGCCGCGGTTGTTCTCGCCGCTTTGCGGCTCGACGTTGCCCCAGCGCAGCTTAAGCTCGCCCAGGGGCTTGTTCGTGTTGTAGGCGAAGTTGTCCTGGACGACGAGATTGGTCACGCCGCCCGGGTCCATGCAGACCGAACGGGAGGTCCATATCGTGTTGCCCTCGATGACCACCTTGTCCATGTTGTCGAGGAAGATGGGGATGTCGTAGAAGTCGTCCATGCTGCAGTCCTTGACGTGCAAGTGCGTGTAGCGGGTGCTGGTGGAGTTGCACTTGACCGCAATATTGGGACCCCTCACTGTGCAGCCGTCTATAGTGATGTGATTACCGTAGGCATAGAAGCCCACCTTGTTGTATGGGACAACCAGGAACAGGCCCTTGAAGGTTATGTAGTCCCGTCCATTTACGTAGAAGACCGTCTGATCCGGCTTAATCTTGACAAAATCATCTTGGTAGTTGCGTATTGTGACCGGGTTGCCCGCCGTGCCGCTGACGTTAACCTCGTAGGTGTCGGTGCTGTCTCCCGAGACCGGGTAGACGCCCGCGTGAATGTAGAGCGTATCGCCCGCGTCGAGGCGCGTCATCCCGTAGCGGATCGTCCGCCACGGAGAAGACAGCGAGCCGTCGCCGCCGGTGTCGGAGCCGGACTGATCGACGTGGTAGTCATTAGCTTCACCGGCCCCCGAGCCGAGGACCGTAATGACGACGTCGTCAAAGCCCGGCTTGTCGCCGTCATCGGCCAGCAGGCGCAGCACGTAGACGCCGTCCGTGGAGAACGTAGCGGTGGTATCGACGGCGTTTGCGTCGTCGAATGTCACCGCGCCCGGTCCGCTGAGTCTGTACCAAGTAGTCGAGACCGTCCCGGGGACCACCGGCAGGCCGTCGTCACTGACCGAACCGTCCAGGGCGACGCTGTCGACCGGCATGGTGATCTCATCGTCCGCCCCGGCGTTGACGACCGGCTCGTCGTTGAGGGACTGGTAGTCGACCTCGACGGCCCCGATGTCCGGGGCGGCCCCGTAGTAGACAAGCGTGACCGGATCGTTATTCGACCATGAGATCGACTGATCGAGTGTCAGTGTATCGGTGGAGGTGTTGACAGCCGTGACCTGGGCGGTTGTCCCGCCGACGTCGATGACGTCGCCGCTGATCAGGCCGAAACCGGCCGTGAAATACCGTGCGTCGTCCACGACCAGGCTGGTTCCGCTGCCCGACCCGTTTGCCAGCGTAAGAGCGACCCCTGCATCGCGGCATGGGCTGTCATCCGCGATCGCAAAACCTTCCATCCCGGCGCTGGTGCTGGGGACCACCAATCTCGGATCGGACCCGGCGATGGAGTTATTGTCGTACTGGCCGCTGTACCAGCCATTGGATACCTCATTCTCGTAGACCCATGTCGAGCCGTAGATGATGTATTCCGTGCCGGAAGCCTTGTAGTAGCAGTTGTAGTCGATCTCCTGATCCCCCCAGTCGCTGGCGATGGTGTCCGCCATACCGAACAGCGCGTTGTTCCACCACTGGGGCTTGGAATCGGAGCCCATGTGGTAATAGATGTTGTTCTTGAAGACGTTGTACTTGTTGTTGGGCGCCGGGGAGGTCCCATCCTGGCGCAGCCAGGCCATCGCGTCCTCGACGGCATCCCCGGCGAGGTTGGCGATGACGTTGTTGTAGACAATCATCCCGTCGGCGCTGTAAAGGCCCAGCAGGTACCGCTCGCCGTCGATAAGGACGTTACGGCGAAAGATGGCGCCGGTGACTCCGCTGCCGTTCGTGCTCCAGGCCATCTTGGCCGGACCCAGACGCTGGCCGGTGTTGTGGCAGAAGTTGTCCTCGATTACCAAGTCCGTTGTCGCGTACGCAGCGATATTGGCCACGCCGTTGTAGATCGTGTTGCCCTTGATCACGACCTTGTCCATGTTGTCCACGTAGACCGGCACATACCCGAAGTCGTGTATCGTGCAGTTCTCCACCAGCAGATGCGTATACTGCGTTGCCTCGGCGCACCTGATGGCGTTGTATCCGTTGGCCAGCTCGCAGTTGCGGATCGTGATGTGATCGCCCACGGCGTCTATGCACGAAGCTGCGGTGGTGTTGTCAATAATGAGCCCGTCGAAGGTTATGTAGTCCTTGTCCGACAGCACGAAGCCCGCCTGGGCCGTCGATATCACCACCTGGTCGTTTTGGTAGTTGGTGATAGTGATCTCGTTGCCCGCCGATCCGCTGGTGGGGATCGTGTAGGCGTCCGTGCTGTCGCCGCCGGCAGGATACGTCCCGGCGTGGATGTACAGCGTGTCGCCCGCCGACAGTTGATCCAACGCGTAGCGGATCGTCCGCCACGGCGTGGACAACGAACCGTCACCGGTCGAATCGTTGCCGGATTGGTCGACATGATAGTCGGTTGCGCCGACATTTCCTGCCGGGATGATTAACACCGCCAGGACGGCCAGCATTGCACACGTGACGATAGAGACTCTGCGCGCTTCGGTGATGTGTCTGGACATGGGGAGGGCTCCTTCTGCTTGCGGTTGATCAGTTGTCGTTGTCTTTGGGTGCATCTACGTCCGTGGTGAACAGAACCACGGCCCACGAGCCTACGGCTGCCGGCAGAGACGCCGACGCGCAAGACTCGTATCCATGGATCGCGCAGCAAAAACCGCGCTATTCAGACAACGACCTTTAAGAAGAAATGACCCAAGTCAGCTTCTACTGCCGGTGCGGTGGGCAAGTCAAGATGTTTTCGGCAACGTCCTTGTGTTTATCACGGCACGGCATGGGTTAAGCGAGGACAAGGAACGGATTTGCGAGTTCGAAAAGTTTTTCGGCTCCGCCGACGATTGGCCTTTGCTGGGAAGTTCCCGTACGTTCCTGATATCGACCGCAGCTTCGCGGGAGTGTAGATGGACCGGGGACCGTCCGGGGCGATCGAGCAAAGGAATCGCCGGCGCTGATGGGCCAAATCCCTCCAGCACCTCCGCGACCTTCTATGAAGATGAGGTAGTCATCAGGGAGCGGTGTAGATCAGCTAGACGCCGCCAAGCAGAACCAGACGGGGTTGAACCGGAACTGAAGAACACGGCACAGATCACCGCCGTCATGTAAGAGTCTTCGCGCATGCTAGCCGTGGATTATGCTCCGCAGGGACAGATGTGTTCGAGAGAACTTCGAGGCTATGAACTGGACGAGCATATTGGGGATTACGGTTGGGCTTGCAGAGTCGCTTGAGCAGAGATATACTGATACCGGGTATAAGTATAGTGGAGATATGGAATGGCACTTTGTGGCGGCGATCATAAGAAACTACTGGACCGGATCAATCGCATTGAAGGGCAGATCCGCGGGCTACGAAAGATGGTCGAGGACGATCGTGACTGCTTTGACGTCCTCAAGCAGATTGCGGCGGTTGGCGGCGCTGCCCGCTCGTTGGGTATGGTGATCCTGGAAGACCACCTCAAGGGATGCGTCTCCGAATCGCTCCGCGGGCGAGGTGCACACGATGAACTGATCGAACAGGTGATCGGCGTTTTCAACCGCTTTAGCAAGTGACAGGAGTTCTGCCTCGATGATCGGACGATTCTCTCAGCTTGGCGTCTACCGCGAGCTGCTGCGGTCGTGGGATTTCTGTAGGATCGCGATAGCCGGCGTGCTGGCGGCGGCGAGTTATCTTTGGGATTCCGTGTCCGGCGGCAGCACACCCGTCGGTACGGGCTTGGCACTTGCGTCGGTTGCCATCAACGGGGTCCCCATTATCTGGGGCGCAATCCGCGGCCTCATTCAGCGGCGGGTAAACGTGGATGAGTTGGTTTCCTTGGCGATTATCGCAAGCCTGATCCAGGGCGAGTTCCTAACAGCGGCAGTGGTCAGCTTCGTGATGGTTCTGGGGGCGCTCATCGAGGAGGCAACGAGCGATTCTGCCCGCAAGGCGATCGAGGCCCTCATCAAGATCGCTCCTGAAACCGCAACCGTGCTCATTGACAGCGAGGTAAAGACGGTGCCCGTGGGTGAAGTTCGCGTCGGCGATCTGCTGCTTGTCAAGCCGGGAGAGCGGATCCCCGTCGATGGGGTGATCCGTAGCGGCGAGACCTCGGTTGACGAATCTTCCATGACGGGCGAGCCCATCCCGCAGGAGAAAACGCAAGGCAATACGCTCTACGCCGGCACGCTGAACCAGAACGGTGTCGTCGAGGTAGAGGCGACACGGATCGGAAAAGACACCACGCTGGGCAAGGTGATTCGGCTGGTATCCGACGCCGAAACGCACAAGCCGCAGGCTGTGCGCACCATCGACCGCTACGCCCGCTGGTTCACGCCGGCGATTCTGGCTTGTTCAGCCCTGGCGTGGTGGATAACTGGAGATGTCGGGCGCGCTATCACCGTTCTGATCGTAGGCTGCCCGTGCGCGCTAATCCTGGCAGCCCCGACGGCAATTGTGGCAGCCATCGCCCGAGCCGCCAAGTCGGGTGTCCTGGTCAAAGGCGGAATCTTTCTGGAGGAGGTCGGTCGGGCCGATACCGTCCTGTTCGACAAAACGGGTACGCTTACCGAGGGCAAGCCTCGAGTGGATAATATCACAGTGATTGACGGCTTCGACAAGGACTATGTCCTGTCGATGGCGGCCAGCGTGGAGCAGAACAGTACGCACCCCTTGGCCCGCGCGGTGTTGAAAGCGGCCCACTATGCCAAAGTCGCAGTCTGTCGTGCAGATCAAATGCTTACCCAAATCGGCCTGGGGGTGCGGGCACGAGTAGATGGACGCCTAATCGAGGTAGGAAGCGTGTATCTCGGTGGCGGGAGCATCAACGTCCCTGCGGCGATGCAGGAGACGTTGGAGCAATACAAGAGCACCGGCGCCACCCCGCTGGTGGTTTACCGGGACAAGAACCCAATTGGAATCCTCAGTGTAGCAGATCACGTTCGTCCCTCAGCGAAAGACACTGTCGATCAGCTGCGCGGACTTGGAATCCAGCGAATTGCACTGCTAAGCGGCGACCACAAGAAGTCGGTTTCCATGGTCGCCGAGGCAATCGGCCTAACCGGCGCGCACTGGCAACTGAAGCCTGATGAGAAGCTCGATATCATCAAAGAACTGCAGGCTTCGGGTAATAAGGTGATTTTCGTCGGGGATGGTATCAACGACGCACCTGCCCTGGCTGCCGCCAATGTTGGAATTGCCATGGGTGCGGCCGGAACAGACGTGGCCCTGGAGACCGCCGACATCGCCTTGATGCATGACAACATCAAGAAAATACCGTTCATAATCCGCCTGGGTCGAAGAACGTTGCGGACCATCAAGTGGAACATAGCCTTTGGCCTGGCGTTTAATGTCTTCGCTATGCTGGCAAGCGGCGCTGGGGTCCTGACCCCCATAATGGGAGCGGTCGTCCACAACATCGGGTCGGTTCTTGTGGTAGTGTCTTCAGCAAGCATTGCACTTGCTACGGAAGATACTCGCGGCTCATAGCTTGTCGAGGGCCGACAAGCCGGTAGAATAACGGGCCGGCCGTCTCAATGGTCATAAGTCTGAAGTCAAGTGGAGACGACGAATGAAACCCAGACACTACGTTCTGGAACAGATTCACCACCGCCAGACTGACCCCGTCCCGTACACGCTGAATCTGAACGCCGAGTCCCAAGAACGTCTCGACGCGCACTATGGTTCTGACGCATGGCGGCAGCGTTTGACCCCATATTTCTGCAAGGTTTCCGCCTTTGCGACATGGCCGCAGGAGCAGATTGACGACGAGCATTTCCGAGATATCTGGGGGTCTGTCTGGCGCCAGAATCCCAACGCCTTCCACCTGGAGCAGCCCGCGCTACCGCAGCCCACGCTGGACGGGTACGAGTTTCCCAAGGCGGATGCCTTCTTCGATCCGGCCATGAAGGCCCAAGCCCGCAAGACGCTGGAGACCAACGCCGACAGCTTCCGTGTGGTGAGCCTTGGCTGGGGCCTGCTGGAGCGGACGTGGCATACGCGAGGGTTCGAAAACTCCCTGATAGACTCGGTGGCGGATCCTGGTTTCTACGAAGAGCTTCTCGATAGATTCACGGACTTGTTTCTAGCCTTTGTCGAGGAGGTCTCCGATCTGCCCGCCGATGCGATCATGTTCGGTGACAACTGGGGCTACCAGAACGGCGTGATCCTCGGACCGGACCGCTGGCGGAGGTTCGTCAAGCCGCGATGGGCAAAGGTCTACGACGCCGTGCACGCACAAGGCAAGATCACGATGTCCCACTGCGACGGCTGCGTGACGGAGATCATGGACGACATCATCGCCATCGGCCTGGACGTGCTGGAAAGCGTTCAGCCGGAAGCCATGAACCCCTACGAGCTGAAGGCCAAATGGGGCGATAAGATCACCTTCTGGGGAGGGCTGGGCAGCCAGAGCACAATAAGCTTTGCGGCGCCCGGTGAGCTTCGCGGCGAGATACGCCGCCTGCGTCGGAAGATGGGCCGCGGCGGAGGCTACATCCTGGGGGCGTCCAAACCCCCGCTGGCCAACACGCCGACGGAGAACCTCGTGGCCCTGCTGGAGGAAATGACGGACCCGACGGACTGAGCCTACGGCGCGGTAGCCTGTGGCCTTCGGCGGGCCAGAACGAAGCCGAACAGGTACAACAGGCCGGGAATGCAGTGGGCCTTCGGACATGAATTCTCCCTCCCCCAGAAGCCGTATCATCTGTGCTCAAGCGTCAGTTTCTTCACAACGGTAGCGTAGCCTTCGACGACGTTGTCAGGTTTGTCTGCACCCCCGGGTATCGGCGATCCCCAGCCGACATCAACGACCCCGCCCACTGTGCGGGCAGCAATGCGGTATCCTTTGGGCTGGTAGTCGGGGCCTCCGGAGGGGACCATCCCGCGCACAATAACGGTGTCGATCTCTTTGCGCGCCGCAGTGGCGAGTCGGGCATCTCGCTCGCCCGCCTGCTGCATCTCAGCGAGAATCCGATCGAGATTCTTCAGGGGCGTATAACTGGCGACGAGGTAAAACGTTTCTGTCCCAGGTTTGTCGTCAAACCAGTACCACTTGGCGGCGCTGGGGAATTCGTAGCTGACGCCCCCGCGGACACGGTTACTCAGACCGATCTGTTCGTGCGGGAACAGTACACTGGCGGCGCCTTGGGTGTCGTACAGAAGCACGTACACCCAGCAATCGCTGTTCGGGTGGATGCGTATCTTGAACTTCTGCCCGCTGCGGACCGTCGTTCCGTGGTCCAGTCGGACATCGCCCTTGCCGGACGGCGAGATCAACTCGCAGCGCACGGCGAGAGGGGGCAGTTCACCTGTTGCGTTCGGGGCGTGGGGGCGGCGAACGTACCACATCAGCCGCCCAAGCTTCTCCCGCGGAAGTGAAACGTTTCCCGTCGCACCCAGAACGACACCCGCCCGCCCGGTCACGTCAATCGCCCTCATAGACAGCAGCACTTCTCGCCCGGTGTCGGTCGTCCGACCGACGATGAGAACGTCCGCGCCGCTGATCTGCCCTGCGCGTTGCAGCGTGTTGGGATCGGCTGTCAGCGCCAACTGAAGATCGATCTCGGAAAGAAGCTTGTTGAGATGCGTTCGATCGACGACCGATCTGCCCCGCTCGACGAACTGTGCAGTGATCTGATCGGCAATCAGGGCGCCGAGTCGCCTCTGGCCACCGTCGGAATCCACCAGCGGAAGGACAGCCAGTTTCTTCTCTACCGCTAGACGCGCAAGCAACGGTCTGCCCAGCTCATCACAGGCGGTCTCAATACGCTCCGACAGCAGCGTCTCGTCCGGACGCGACGATATTGTGGACTCGACGGTCAGAGGCGGATTGGGGGGACCCGTTACGCGTGGGGATTCCACGCACCCGGTGAGCGTGCAAAGGAGGATGAACGCGATAAGTTGGGGCATCCATCGGGTCATTTGACCTTTCCCATGTGGATGCTTCGGTCGAACCGGCCCGCCGTGTCCGGGTGCTGCTGATTGCCGGTGTAGCGCTTGACCTGGTCGCGCGTGTATTCGATGAGCTCCCCGAGCGTGATTTTCCCGTCGTCGTCGCCACCGTATTTGGGATCGTCTGCGCGGCCTTTAAGACCCTCGAGCAGATACCACGTGAACACCCCGTGCCCCCCGCCGAGCTTCTCGGTCTCCCGCGAATACTCTCCCGTCTCGCAGCTCGTGAAGATCATCCACATCGGCGGGGCAACATTCGAGTTCTGAGGGGCGACGTACACGCCCTTGATTCCCTCGACGATCTTGTTGTCCTTCGGGCCGCGCAGGGCGACTTTCGGGTCCGAGATACCGGCAGAATGGCAGGTGTCGGCGAGGATCAGCACGCGCCGCGCCTCCACTCGCGAAATGTCCCGCTTGAACTCGTCCATCCCGTACCCCGTCGATGCCATATGCTCCGGGTCGGTGTCGTGCGTGATTAAGTAGAGCTTATTCAACTCCTGCGGGTCGGGTCCGCCGTGTCCGGACCACGAGATCACGACCAGGTCGTCCTTCTGCGCACCGCGCAGTTTCTCGCGAAGGGCGATCTTGATGTTGAGCGTGGTCGCCTCCTCGTCGGTCAGGAGGATGACGTGATCGAAACGCCCGCCATCCTCGCTGCGGAAGTAGGCCGCCAGCGCCTCGGCGTCGCTGGATGCATAACGGAGGTTGCCCAGCCCCCATTTGCCGCGGAATTTGTACCGGCTCAGTCCGATAAGGACCGCAAAGCGGTTGCGCACTCGCCCGAAGGTGGGCCTCGGCGAAACGCCCGCAGCGGTGGGCGCAGCCGGAGGAGGGGCGGGCGTCCCTTCCGGACGGTACTTACTGTTGGCCAGGACCTCCTTCGGCCAGACCACACGCACAACGGACGGGAAAAAAAGCCCATGAAACGTCGGGGTAGTCCCGACAAAGAGCCCGTCGATGAAGAGCTTTGCACCTGAGGGAGCCGTCGTCAAGCTGCTCTCCGCGAACAGGTACCCCCGTTCAATGGGCGGGCATTGCGACAGGTCGTAGCCCGGCAACGTCATCTTGACGTCGTATCCCTCACCCTTCTGCCCAAAGTACCACGTGTGCACCATCGGCGTTTGACCGTGGTACACCCCGTCCCAGTGAACCTGCGCCCCTGGAGGGTCGCTTTCGATCCTCATGGTGTGGCACCCGCAGGTAACGGCAACGACAATGATACACAGACCCAATGCACTCAAACGATGTGTGCTCACTTGGCCACTCCCCTCGCTACGTTCATCTTGAATCGCGCTGCGAGCTTCGTTGCGTCTCGTCCATCGTCCATCTCGCCACCCACAATATCGGCGTAATTCAGCACGAGCGTTATCTGCCAATTATCAGCTAATGACCGCTGCCTGCCAGACCACAGCGTCCAGAACTCGTCCGGCGGCCCAACAACGCAAGCCCGCCAAGCGGCAGCAGGAAACAGCATGACTACTCGCCCTGCGAACGACGTTTCATCAGGGCATGCCAAAAGCCGCCGTTACGTCCCTTTTGTGCCAGCAGACTCATAATCTCGAAATCCTTGCCGAACAGGTGAACAATGTCCTGCCGCGTGAAATACCGCCGGTACGCCCCCTGTGCGATGTGCCATGGCCTGCCACTGCCACGAAAGAGAGGAAACTGTGGACTAAACACAGACAGAGCGTAGAAGCCTTCTGGCTTCAGGGCCTGAAGGATGCCGGTCTTGTAAGCGGACCAGTCGGATTTCCTCTGGTGATGAAGGCACCCGCAGTCCAGGACAACATCGAAGCATGAGTTGGTGAAGGGCAAACGGAGAATATCCGCCTTGCGAAAGATGATTCCGCCGGCTTGCTTCATCTTAGCAAAGTGTCGTGCACGTTTTAGGGCCATGGGCTCGAAGTCAATCGCAGTGACCTGGAAGCCCAGTGTTGCAGCGAGAATAGCATGACGACCTTCGCCGCAGCCGACATCCAGCAATCTGCCGCCTGGGGTCAGACGCTTTAGCCGCTTGAGAAAGCCCGCAGTGTACGGCGACGGTTCCTCCACCGGCCAGCCATGTTGACCGGTTTGGTATGCTTGAGTGAAGTACCTGCGATTTGCTGCGCGAGCTGAAAGCATTGGGACAGGTTTCCTCTTGGTCAGCGAGTTGGATCAGTCGCCTGTCGGCTGCGCCCCAGCGTCCGACCCGATCCTTCGCCGCACCTTCTGCCAGGAGGCGGTGATAAGGAAACTCTCTTCCATGTTGTTGACCATCCGCGTGAACTTCTCCATCGGCGCCGCAAAGCTGATGGTATCGCTGCCGACGAATGGGCGGGCGGAGACATCGAACATTCCGATAACGCACCGAGGTTGCTGGCTGTCGCCCTCCATCAATGGCCACTGCACGATGCTCCCGCAGCCGGCGGCAAAGGGCGAGATGACGGCGTTCGCGTCCGTTTCATCGAAACCCGCAAGGGTGAACAGACCCGACAGCACGTCCGGCGTGGCTAAGAAAATGACGACATCCGGCTGATCGTTCTGGTCCAGCTTGTCCCATCGCTTGAAGACAATCAGCTGTGCTGGGGCACGGAACTGCGGCTGATGCTTGAACGTTTCCAGCACGATCTGCGGCGTTTTCTTGTATCGTTCGCCTTCGAGCTTCCCTTCAATGCCGCAGGAGAGGAAGTATTCGAAGTTCGGCATCGTCTCGGTGAAAAAGCCCAGGTACCTCTTGCCGCCGAAGCATCCCAGCGAGTCAACGTTCATCGCCAATGTCTCGCCTTTCCATACCCGGGTCAGCTGCCCGATGAGGCAGACATGTCCTTTGGGCGGCGGCAACGGCGTGTGCCTGTCGGTATCGTTCGTGTAGTAGAAGCAGATCGGCAGAGGGGTGGAGGGGAAGTACTTCGCCCATTGCTGGATGAACTTGTCACGGAAGGAGATGTCCATGCGTGTTCTCGCCGAAACCGGCAGTTCACAGAAAGTTCTTGCCCACGACAGTCGCAGACCTTTTGGGTGATTCTACCTTGTCTGCAGGCCCTGACAAGGCTCTTTCCGGCCACGAGACCCCCAGTCCGCCTGTCAAGGGTCTCCCTGACCAGCCAGGGGCATCACTTCGAAGACGACGCCTTCGGCGACGATCTCGTCGCCTGCTTCCGGTTCGCCGAACCTCGGTCCGAAGTCGGCAGCAGCACCAGCATGACGCCGTATTCTGTCGGCGCGGCGGCTAGACACAGAAACGCCCTGGAAGTCTGTTGCTGCGTTTTGCCAATCAGATGGGGGGGGTATCCGGCGTATCGGCCTTGTCCACGAATAGTTGCAGCACGGCGATATTCTTGATGTTCATTGGGCTATTGGCCGTCGGGTAGCCCCGGCGTACAATACCGCCCATGAGTGATTCCGGTTCGACCACAAAGCCCGACGAGACAGCCGCCAAGGCCAACGCGCAAACCCAGCAGAACTGTGAGACAAAGAAACGCCCGCTACGCAAGCGGCTGCTTCGGTTGATGCTGTTCCTCATCTACCTGGTGGTCCTGCTGGAGGTCGGTAGTCGAATCTATTGGAAGATCAAGCGGGACGTTCCGTTTCTCGCCGGGCGGCAGGGATGGTATGGGCGATTCTACGAGGAGCTTAAAGACTCCAGTGTCTGGGAGGCCGACCTCGGTAAGGACAACGATACCTTCGATGTGCTGTTGCTGGGAGGCAGTGCGTTGGACCGCATACACAGGAGTCTGGGCATTGACAGCTCAGCCATGCCGGAGGCATTCGGAAAGTTCGCCGGCCGGAAGGCCAACGTGTACAACCTGGCCGCGCCGGGCATGAGCACGCTCGACAGCTTGATCAAGTACCGGCTCATGGCCAAGTACGACAGGCATTTCGATCTGGTAGTGGTCTATCACGGCATCAACGATGTGCGTCTGAACAACTGCCCGTCGGAGAAATTCCGGGATGATTACACACACGCGGGCTTCTACAAGCAGATCAAGCGGATGGAGGCCCAGATGGGTCTGCTTCCGTTCTTCCGCCTGCCGTATACCATAGAATACACGATCATCCACATTATGAGCTCGAAGAAGTTCGAGTTCTACGTGCCCCGCCATAAGCTTAATCCATCATGGAAGCAGCACGGCACGGACATCAAGACCGCCACGCCGTTCCGGGAGAACCTGCTCGAGATCATCAGACTCGCCGATGCGACTCGCAGCGAGCCGATCGTTTTGTTGACCTTCGCGTGGTACATCCCTGAGGATTACTCGCTTGCAAAATGCCAAGCCCGTCAGCTGGACTACTCAGGTCAGACCAGGCCCGACGCTGTGGAAAACTGGGGGACCGTTGAGGGGGTCCGCAAGGGGCTGGCGGTCCACAATCGCGTGATCCGCCAGCTGAAGGGCCAGCCGGGGGCTGTTGTTCTGGACTTCGAGTCGATGGTGCCCAAGAACGGCGAGAATTTCAACGACGTGTGCCATCTATCTGAAGAAGGTAAGCAACTGTTCCTGGACGCCTTGATAGAGAAGCTGGCGGACAGCCGTAAGTTTCCTGGCTGATCACCATCACCGCACCAGCGAATAGCGCCTCTACCATCACCAACTGGGCACGAAGCTCGCCTTGGCGGTCGAGGAAAGTGAGGCGGCGTCCGCGATTCCTAGAAGATCGCGTAGATGAAGGGCCCGGCGCCTGTGCTGGACAGGACCACCAGCAGTCCCATCATCAGAATCACGATGAGGATCGGCGTCAACCACCACTTCTTGCTGTGCTTGAGGAACTCCCAGAACTCCACAACCAGGCCCGTACGCATAACCTGTGCAGCAGCCTGGAACTGTTCAACCTGGTTGGGCACGTCGTCTATCATCGAAGCTTTCTCCCGCTGCCGGGGGGCGGCGAAACGACAGCATAACAAGCCGGCATCGGAAATCAAGATAGAATCGCTAGAACTGCCGAAAGTATCGCTCTGCGGGCGGTTGAGATTCCAGTCGAATCCAGTAGCTGTCTGCTGAATGATCGAAGGTTCGGTTCATCGCATCGCGCCCGATGAGACGGAAAACAATCGCCATCGGCGTGATGACAAGGAAGAACACCAGGAAAAGCACTATGTGCGACAGTACGTAGCCAATCGGCCAGGTCACGACGTTCAGCGCAACGTATAGCGGCCGGATCGCCTTCGGCCATACCGCCGCCAGCAACAGGCACACCGCACCGACTGCCCACAACGCACATCCGGTGGCCCCCGCAGCCGCCGGGCTCAAATCAAAGCCGAACAGGCCGCCCCCGAAGTAGGCCCAGGCGCCTAACGCGCCAAACACCGCCCCACCTATGATCCCGAACCGCCTAAGCTGATTCGTTGGTGGCTGCCAATCTATTACCAGTAAGGCCATCGTGTATCAAGCTCCGCAGCGTAATGCTCTGCTCAGTCTAGGTCAAACTGCGCCAGGTATTCGTCGATCTCATGCTGTGTGGCTTGCGGTTGCTTGTCTTTATGCAACACAAGATTCTCCAGCACCAGCACATCCATATTGGTCGCCAAAAAACACCGGTACGCGTTTTCTGGTGTGCAGACGATGGGCTCTCCACGAATGTTGAAGCTGGTGTTGATCACGGCGGGGCATCCGGTCTTCTCGTGGAACCGCTTCAACAGCCTGTAATACCGCCCGTGACGTTTTGGATCCACGGTCTGGACCCGGGCGGAGTAGTCCACGTGCGTGATGGCGGGCACCTGGGAGCGGACCACCTTCAACAATCGATCGATGCCATCAAGCCCTTCGGCGCCGGCGTGGCCGTCTAGCCTCTTGTCCTGGGCGATCGGCGCAACCAGCAGCATGTACGGGCTATCTTCGGCGGGACGCATTTGGAACCACTCGTGCACGTGCTCTCGCAGCACGCTGGGGGCGAATGGGCGGAACGACTCCCGGAACTTGATCTTGAGATTCATCACCGATTGCATCCTCGGCGACCGAGCATCCCCCAGAATCGAGCGGCAACCCAGCGCCCTTGGGCCGAACTCCATCCGTCCGGCCAGATGCCCGACAACCTTCTCGTCGGCGATCAGTTGGGCAACGGTCTCCAGCAACTCGTCTTCGTCATCATACTGTTCGTACACAGCCCCCACCGAATCGAGAAACTCACGGATCTGCTCGTCGGAAAAACTTGGGCCCAGCAGGCTGCCGCGTTGCATGTCGTGGACACCGTCGACCTTGCGCTCGTGGCCCAGCAGCTGGTGCCAGACGAACAGGGCCGCCCCCAGTGCTCCGCCGGCATCGCCTGCCGCTGGTTGAATCCAGACATGCTTGAACGCGCCATCCCGCAGTAGTCTGCCGTTGGCTACGCAGTTCAGGGCCACTCCGCCGGCCAGGACGAGGTTATCCATGTTCGTCTGGGCCTTCACGTGGCGGGCGGCGCGGAGAATGATCTGTTCGGTAACGGCCTGGATAGATGCGGCAATGTCCATCTCTCGCTGTGTCAGGGGCGCTTCCGGTTTGCGAGGCGGCCCCCCGAAAAGCTGGTCCAGCTTCCGCCCGGTCATCGTGAGGCCCTGGCAGTAGTTCATGTAGCTCATGTCCATGCGGAACGAGCCGTCGGGCTTCAGGTCCAGGAGCTTCTCGAGAATCACGTCGGCATACTTCGGCTCGCCATATGGCGCCAGGCCCATCAGCTTATACTCGCCGCTGTTGACCTTGAAGCCCGTGAAGTACGTAAAGGCCGAATAGAGCAGCCCCAGCGAGTGCGGGAATCTCAGCTCGTGCGTCAGCTCGATGCGATTACCCCGCCCGATGCCATAGGTCGCCGTGGACCATTCCCCCACGCCATCCATGGTCAGGATCGCCGCCTCCTGGAACGGTGACGGAAAAAACGCGCTGGCGGCGTGCGACTCGTGATGGCTGGTAAAGACGTACCGGCCTTTGTACTCGTGCCGCAAACCCTTGTCCATTTCGCGGGGCAAGTGAAGCTTCTGCTGCAGCCACAGCGGCATCGACTTCAGGAAGCTGCGGAACCCCGCCGGCGAGAACGCCAAATACGTCTCGAGGATCCGCTCAAACTTCCGTAGTGGTTTGTCGTAGAAGGCGACGTAATCCAGTTCGCCTGCGGAAATACCCGCCTCGGCCAAGCAGTAGTCGATCGCATGCTGAGGAAAGCGGTGGTCATGCTTCTTCCGGCTGAAGCGCTCCTCTTGGGCGGCAGCCACAATGTCGCCGTCGCGCACCAGTGCAGCCGCCGAGTCGTGATAGAACGCCGAGATGCCCAGGATCGTCGTCATAACAGTCAGCCGCATTCTAGACGCTCTGGAACGCTTCTGGAATCCATATCTGCCGCAACACTTCCGTACCCGCAACCGACACGCGCCGAAAGTCGCAGTTTCCCGCAGTTTGTCGCAGATTCTGACGGTTTGTAGCAAGTAGACGCAGTTTCTAACAGTTTCTGACGGTTTGTAGCAAGTCCCCAAAACCGTAGCTCCTGTGGCCGCAAGCAATTGCGCTTTTGCGCGCCGCTCCTGGCGAAAATCTCGCCCCCCCGGCCGCTGGAATCTGCGGGCAGAGGCTCACCCTTAATGCGGTTGTCAAACAACGTCGGTGGCGCACAAAGCGCCTCCATACTTACCGGCAGCGCGAGCTTATGCGCGCGCAGGGGCGGTCTTTTTCGCCCATCGGTTCTCGTAAGGTCCGGCTAGGCCGGGAGGAAAGAATCTGCATTTTTTCGCGCATCATCGCCCCCGCCGTGCAGCCGTGCGCGCGCAGAATAGATCCTAGATCCTGGTTCTTAGTTCCTAGGGGATCCCCCCCGTAGACGGCCGGCCTAGGGCGTGATGGACAGAAGGTCCAACTGGTAGGCGTCCCAGTTGAGCCACCAGGCGTTATTGGTAAGGCTTGTCGCCGTGCGGATTCGCATCGAAGTGCCCTTCGGTGTACCGGGTCGCCGCTCGTGTGCGAGCCATGCGGCGTAAGATGCTCTACTTGGGCGGGCGGACGGTTCGGCCGCTGCGGGACTCTCAACAGATTGCATATCCACAACTGGCGTTACCGGGGCCTGCATGTCTGTATCCACACTGCTTATCTGCGCCGCGCCGGTTGTGATCGTGGCGGGCTGGCGCTGATGCGGCGGCAATCGGACGACGCAACGATCACCGACCAGCGCGAGCACGCGGTTGGTGCTAAAACACCCATGATCGCATCAGAGATCTCAGTGGGACTCTGTTCAGAGCAGTCTTTCCAGTGTCATCACGACTATTGGAATGAGCACGGGCATTACGACCATAGTGGCGAACCTGCTCAACATGCCGAGGTCAAAAGGCCATACGGGGAATGCGTCAACATACCTCTGCAGTTCATTGAGGCTCTTGAGATGGGCCTGTTCGGATCGATCTACGTGTCCCCGCGCAATCTGATCGTGGACATCGCGAAAACAGCTATCGAACTCTTGAGATATTCGCATCTGGAAATCGTGTTTCCTGTCCTTCATTAGGCGATGTACTGGCCACAGGGGTGCAAAGAAAACTGTCGGCGCCAAGACAACATACCCGATTACACACAACAGAGGCCCAATCTGAGATACCAAAGCTTGCATGGTGTCAAGACGTCGAAGCGATACCACGATGTAGATACCGACCATCAACCCCGCTATTGCAAGCATCATTGCCATGCCCAGCACAAACTGGCTGATAGGGCGCAGGCCACAGCAACGGTCAGGATGCATAAGTTTGAGAGTTACCCGGAACCGACTATTCTTTGAAAAGAAATGATGAATAGCAGCGCACGTAACAAGCATCGTGTAGGCCGCGTGCAGCAATACGTATACACTGGCCGACCCAACAACAATCCAGTACCACGCGCTAACAGTTAGCTGCCCTGGTACCACATGCGTCCAGTCAGAGAAAGCCTGTCGGGACTTCACAACAGCCCAGCCGATTGCCAAGAAGACCATAAAGACTGCAAGAAGTGCGTTTATCAACGTGGACTTGTAGCGCCCCTGCAGTTTCCTGAAAAACGTCACGGTCTCCCCATTGGTCTCTATGACGCCGGAGTTAATGAGATCATCGAACATCATCGGGATCCGTCTGTACATTGCGAAGATGGTTGCTGCCAAAACAGGAAAGAGGAACGGCACACTAGTAAGATGCGTTGCCCACTCACGGCTAAAAAGAGCATTAGGGAACGACTGGGCGGGCAAAAGTGTGCCTTGAAAAGCGTTAATCAGGACGTTGATGACCCAGAGGACTGCGAAGGTCACAACCGCAACGCCGAAGCCTCCGAGACGAAGGTGTTCCATGAGAAACCCGAGGAGCAGATTCCCTTGGTGGGGCTTGAGCCAATCGCCAACAAGAGCAGTGTCTTCTGCGCTGCGATGCTCTGGTGAGCAAGTATGAACCACAGACCTCCCCTCTGACCTACACAACACGCAACCAAGCGTGCACACAGGAAAACGCAATAGTTGAACGCTAAGTTGCTTGCGCCTGTTCGTCAAGGAGAAAGAACCATCATTTGAAAAGGTTTGCCGGGAAGCGATGAAGTCGCCTGCGGAACCACCGTGGCACCATTCCGACAAGTTGGAGTGCAGAGCGAGAATAGTGCTTGTCTATGACAATGTTTTGGTTCTCCCCCTTCAGGCGGGCAAAGAGCCTTCTCACTGTCTCTCGGAATAGCTCCGAGTCCCCTTCGCTCTTGGCTCGCTCCCAGAGTTGCATGAGCTGTTTGTCGCACGGGAAGCGTGTGGTAACGGAAAGCATAGAAGAGACACCCAAGAACCCCCTTATCTCGTGTGCGTCCGAGCCACCAACGGTTGGATAGTGATTCTCATACCGGAAGAAAACTCGTGGGAATGGATCGTAGCCGGTTACTGCTTCAACAAAGAAGGGAACTGGTGCGTCCATAGACTCCACCTTCTTCTTCAAGGCCAGTATCTCCTGTGGCCCATAGTAATCTACTACGAAGTGCTTGGGGTGAGGGACTATCAGCGCAATCCCGGATGAACGGCATATGTATTCAAGAAACTCCTCCTCTTGGAAGCGCCCCAAGATCTCATCAGTAGGAGATACTGGATGAATCGTCTCACTCATTACATATGCACGCAAGTCAGAATGATCTCCCAGCGTCAGGAGCTCCCGCCGCGTCGTTAGCCTCCTCAACATATCAATCCCTCGTTGCGCCAACCGCCACTGCATACCCGGTAGCACCATGACGCGGGCAGTGCTGAGTTCCAGCGCCGCTTCCATCGTAATGGGCAATACATTATGGTCGGTGATTCCAAGGACGCCATACTGATCTCCGGGAAGGAGTTCCTCCAGGTACTCAACATATCCACCAATCGGTGTCGCACAGTCGTGTGACCTTTCCGAATGCACGTGCAGTTGCAGGAAGAGCGTTGTTGCCATAGATATCGTCTCCGGGCCGCGGGTTCAGGAACATCGCTAGGTACACCGAGTCAAGTTCCGGCTTCGGCCGAAGTATCGTGACGTGGCTATCCACTAGGGCGGCGACGTTCTCAAGCATGGCCTGCCAACGGCCAATCGTGATGTATCCGGTCGAATTCAAGAGCACGTCGTATTGACGCACAGATCCTTTACCTTTGCTGCGCGCGGCATACGCGGCGGTTGTCTTCTCATTGCTTTCCAGGTCGATACTCTGTGTACCAACGTGTTGACTGTTTATGACAAGTACATCGCCAGCCTCGTCGTATAGGGGTTGAAGCCCCCTTGTGGGCGACTCGCTCAGGAAATCGCCTTCGGCTACCGGCCTGCCGGAGAACTGCGCATAGGGCAAGGGTGGATCGGTCGGCTCACACGGCAGCTTGAGCAGCGCCAGGTCCGTTGCGTAGACCGAGAGGGCCCCCCTCGCCGCCGTGGAGATGACCTTCTGGGCTGAGAAGCTCCCGGCCCCGAGGTTCTCGTACCAGGCGATCTTGCCCGTCCACTGTGAAGCCGACAGGACGTCGACATCCCCATCCCCGTCCAGATCCGCCGTCCGAACACAAGTGGGGGCTCCAGGTGAAAGCGAGATGTCCTGGGGTGGACCGAACACCGTGTCCGCATCCAGCAGGACCCGCGGCTCAAGCTGCTCGAACAGCGGCCGAGCGGCCGAAATGCTCAAATTGCCACGTCCCATGGAAAGGCCTCCTTTGGCAAATGTGCTGAGACTTACCTGGGAACAGATGAAAGGTCTCGCCCGGACGGGGATCTGCGACTTGCTTAACGCCGCTGCCCTCCGCCCGTACGCCCAACCAGTATACCACGATTTGGGGAAGTTCCAAGCCCCTTGTTACGAGCGTGTCAGTCCCCGAGCTAACGGTGGATGTGAAATGGATGTGAAATCGAGCGGCGTTAACCGTCTTTGGAAACGCCCGCCGCTGCGGCGGCGCGGGCAACTTCAGCCAGCAGGACATCTTCCCGCTCGTCGCGGTACATCATTCCGACCTCGCCGAGCAGCGTATCGGGTAAGTCCCTCGCCTCGCACGTGGTGACCTTCGCCCAGTTAGGGATCTCCAGCGGCTGGGAGATCGTGGAATACTGATCGCGGTTCTCGGGGGGCAGGATATTACCGGAGACGTACAGCTTACCCATGTCGCTGTCGGTGTAGACCGTGCCCTGCGGGAGGTCATCGTCGGGTCCGCCGTCGGCGTAGTCCGGGCCTGGGTCCCAGCCGTAGATCAAGGCTGAGTCCCGCCGCTTCTCGCCCGGGACGAACAGGTTGTTCAGCACGTTGGCGTTGATGGACTTCTCGCCCGGTTGGTTCTTGATCCGCATCCCGTACTCGCCCCACCCGTAGACGATGTTGTTGATATATTCGAAATCCTCAATCCAGCCGCGCAGCTGCGGGTTGCGCTGCGTGCTGCGGGCGTAGACGTTGTGATGGAATGTGATTTCCTTGCGCAGCAGGTCGTACGGGTGCCCGTAGAACGACACCAGCGTGGCCATGTGAGAATCGTAGAACAGGCAGTTGGAGACGGTTACGTTCCGCACGGCCCCCCACAGCGATATCTTATCCTGCAAATACCGTACGGTGAGGTGGTCGAAAACAACGTTGGACGCCGACCCGCCCATCCGATCGTCGCAGTAAACCCCCAGCATGTTCCACCCGGAGACGTGCTGCTGACAACGATCCCACAGCCCTTCGAAGCGAATGTGGCTGATGATAAAGTCGTGGATGTCCTTGCCCGGCGAGCCGATGATGAGCCCGCCGTGGTTGGCCTGCGTGTGCGTGATGGTAATGCCCGGCTCCGGCGCGCTGGCGCCGTCGATGGTCACGCAACTGTGCTGGAGGTAGATCGATGCGTTCAGCGTGATCGTCCCGGGGCGGGTGAACTTGATAATGCGGTCCCCGTCGGCCAGGGCCTTGCGCAGGCCGCAGGGGTGTTCCTGTGTGCCCACGCCGTGCTGATCGGCGTCACAATCGCCCAGCTCGGGATCCACCCAGAACACTTGTGGGTCCTTCCGGCCCTCGCCGCCGACGGTCCGGGCGCCGAAGCCCTCGTAAGTCGACGCCGCCAGCACCGCCACGGCCGCCAATAAGAACGTTCCGATCAGAATCGCCGGCGCAACTGTGCCGACGGCCCAAGGAATGGCCGCGATCACTTTACCTCTCCTCTATTCATCCGCCAGCTCGGCGAGGCCATCGGGATCGAGAATCGTAATCTGGGATCCATTCACCTCGATCAGGCCCATCACACTGAGCTTCTTGAAGGCTCGGCTGAGGGTTTCGGGGATGGTGCCGATCTGGGCGGCGAGTTCGCGCTTCGTTTGTTTCAGGACCACAGTGTTGGTCCCGGGTTTAGCGGGCAGATCGAGGAGAATGTCCCCCAGGCGGGCCGGAACCTCCTTAAGCGATAAGTGCTCGATCAACTGGTTGAACTGACGCAGCTTGGCCGACATTCCGCCCAGCATCGCCAAGGCCAGCTCGGAGTTTCGGTCGATCAGGTCTTTCAGGACCGATCGGTTGACGACCAGCAGCGCCGTTTCGGCGAGCGCCTCGGCGTGTGCGGGGTAACGGATGCCGGCCCACATCGCCGCTTCGCCGAACGTATCGCCCGGGCCGTACATGTGCAGTATCTGCTCGTCGCCCTTGGCCGACAGCTTATACAGTTTTACCTTCCCGGCGAGGATGACGTAAAACTTTTCTGCCTGCTGGGACGGGGAAAGCACCTGCGATCCGGCCGGGATGTTCCTCGTCGGACAGACGCGAAGCAACTGGTGCAACTCCGTCTCGCTGAGTGCGGAGAACAACGGCACCTTTTGCACGGCCGCGGCGATTTCAGATAACGTCAATCGACCCATGACCGAAATCTTACCCGCTTGCGGGTCCGCGGGTCCACCCCATACAGCAGCTCGGGGTCGCGCCACGTATCACACGAGTTATCTATCCATCCGCTTCTCAGTTGCCCAGGATCGCCTTGATATCTTCTTGGGCCGTGGTGATCGGCGCGATGTTGAACTTGTCCACCAGCACTTGCAGGACAGCCGGGGTTACGAAGGCCGGTAGGGACGGGCCGATGCGGATGTCCTTGATGCCCAGATGCAGCAGCGACAACAGGATCGCCACGGCCTTTTGCTCGTACCAGCTAAGGACGATCGACAGCGGCAGGTCGTTGACGCCGCAGTCGAACGCATCGGCCAGGGCTACGGCGATCTGGACGGCAGAGAAGGCGTCGTTGCATTGGCCGATGTCCAGCAGCCGCGGGATGCCGCCGATATCGCCGAAGTCGAGCTTGTTGAAGCGGTACTTCCCGCACGCCAACGTCATGATGACGCAGTCGTCGGGCACTTGCTGGGCAAGCTCGGTGAAGTAATTTCGGCCGCTCTTGGCGCCGTCGCAACCGCCGATCAGGAAGAAGTGGCGGATTTTCCCTGCCTTGACGGCCTCGACGACCTTGTCGGCGACACCGAGCACGGCGTTGCGGGCAAAGCCAATCGTGATGCTCTTGCTCTCGGCGTTTTCGGCGAACCCATCGGCAGCCAGGGCAGCTTCGATGACCGACGAGAAGTCGCGATCCGCAATATGCCTCACGCCTGGCCAGCCCACTAGGCCGGTGGTGAAGATGCGATCCTTATAGCTGTCACGCGGCTTCTGAATGCAATTGGTTGTCATCAGGATCGCCCCCGGGAATGCGTCGAACTCTTTCTGCTGGTCCTGCCACGCCCCGCCATAGTTACCGACAAGGTGCGCGTATTTCTTCAGCTTTGGATACGCATTACATGGCAGCATCTCGCCGTGGGTGTAGACGTTGATCCCCTTGCCCTCGGTCTGTTCGAGCAGCTCTTCCAGGTCCTTCAGGTCGTGGCCGGACACGCAGATGCACTTACCCGCCATCGGTGTGACGCGGACCTCGGTGGGCTCCGGGTGGCCGTAGGCGTCGGTGTTGGCCTTGTCGAGCAGTTCCATTACCTTCAGATTCAACTCGCCGACTTTCAGCGCCGTCGCCGTCAGTTCCCCAACGTCGGTGGGATTGTCGGCCAGATAGCTGAGTATCTCGTTGAAGCTGGCGAATACATCGTCGTCTGACACACCGAGTATCTGCGCGTGGTCGGCGTAGGCGGCAGCGCCCTTCAGGCCGAAGAGAATAAGCTGCTGCAATCCAACCACGTCCTCGCCGAGCTCGTCGCGGAGCTTGTCGATTCGCATGGCTTCGGCCTGCTTCAGGAGCCCTTCCCGCGTATCGGCCGGCCGACATTCCGGCGTACACAGCACCTCGGGAGTTTGACCAGCCTTCTTGCATTCCTGCACGTAACGTTCCATCAGCCGCTCGCCGATAGGGGCGGCGTCACGGATGATCTGTTCCAGCCGATCGGCGTCGAAGTTGACGTTGGTCACCGTCGAGAACAGTGCCTCGATGATAAACACGTCCGCCTCGCGGTCGACTACACCGAACTGTGTCAGCCGGTGGGCGTACTTGCCCAGCCCCTTGGCGACGTGGACGACCACATCCTGAAGCGCCGCCGTCTCCGGCTCCTTACCGCACACACCCTTGACGGTGCAGCCGGACCCCTTGGCCGTCTGTTCACATTGGTAGCAAAACATGCTCATGATCCATTCCTTTCCATGAATGTGGATTCGGCGATTCGCTTGCCCCTGTCGGTCTTGAACACCTTTTCAATCAGCTCCGACATTCGCGCCTTGTCCGTGATGTCGAATTCATTCGGGATATTCACCAGCCAATCGGCGTCCCAGACGATCCGGAACTCCGGCGTGTCAATCTCCTTGGCACTGTGATGATCGGCGATGATCCGGGACACATGGTCGATAATCGCCCCATCGACCTTCATGTCCGTCAGGATTCCTCGTGCGACCGGTGGCCCTTCAAGTTCCTGGTACTTCCCCGCCGTGTCGCCGTGTTTGCGAGCGGCTTCGGGGATACCGATATCGTGCAGGATCGCCGCTGCCCGCACGACCAGGCCGGAAACGTCGTCGCCGGCGCCCATGATCTGCTCGGCGTATCTCAGCACCGCCAGCGCGTGATCAATTCGTCCCTGATCTTCGCCGAAGTGCAACTTCATCCGATCGACAATCCGCTCGCACAGGGAACCTACTTGCTCGGGATCGCCAGGCATTTCGCCGAGGCATTGAGCGGCATATTTGCACCACTTGGCGCAGCCAAGGTCGAGCTTGGGGTTCTGCACCTTCTTTCGGCAGGAGTGGCAGGTGCGGACGGGCTCATCCTTGAAAAACTCCATTTTAAACCCGCAATGCGGACAGTCGATTTCAAAGGCGGAATCTCCCGTCCAATAGCGTGAGTCCAGCCCCGGGCAGCGTGGTATGCTCATGTCCGTTACCCTTCATCCACAATCGAACCATTGATCCCGACCGTAACATCCCGCAGGGGAATGTCCGTCCGCCCGGCCCGCTGCAGCGCCTCTTTGATCAGGGCTACGATTCCGGTGCAGCACGGCACTTCCATGTGTGCCACGGTCAGCGACCGAATAGTGTTATTGGCGAAGATCGACGCAAGTTTCCCAATGTATGGCTCAATATCGTCCAGCTTTGGGCAGGCGACCGCGAGCGTCTTTTTGTCGCCCGCCAGCAACCGATCCTGAAAATCAGGCATGGCGAATCCGACGCAGTCTGCCGCGATCAGCACATCCGCATCCTGCCACATATCCCCGCCGACCGGCAAGAGCGCCAGTTGCACCGGCCAATGACCGAGGCGCGACGTCCGTGATGGGCCTTCGCACACGCCGGCCGGGGCTGTTCCTGGATTTAGCTTCCGCATCATTGTACCCGGACAACCGCACGGAAGCTTGTCGGCGTGCTCGTTTGCTTGGGGGGCATCCTCGACCGCGTGTGGTTTGTTGTCCGCCAGATGAACCTTCACGGCCGCTTCGTCGAACTCGTCGGCCGGTCGATCTTCTATAGTGATCGCGTCGTTCGGGCAGGCACCCAGGCAGGCACCCAGCCCGTCGCAAAGATTCTCCGCTACCAAGCGGGCCTTGCCGTCGATGATTTGAATGGCCCCCTCCGCGCAATCCGGTACGCACAGGCCGCAGCCGTCGCACTTGTTCTCGTCAATTCTTACGATCGTTCGTGTCTGTTTTGTCATTATGCTAGCTCCTCAAGCAGTGCTTACTATCGACCATACGCTCGTATTCTACGTTCCATCCGAATTCAAAGCCTTGACCTACGTCAAACCAAACGGCTGTTATGCTCTTTTTTTTGCCAGGACACTCCGGGGAGCGAAGCTTTCGGGCCGCTTCTCTTTCGGCCTTCAGGAGTGTATGATTGTGCGTCAAGCTCTCAAGAAAACTTTCGCCAATTGACCCAAGTCAAGGGCGTTGCAGCCATCAGCCCCATAATGATAATAGTAATCGGTCTGACAGGTCATGAACGACTGGCAGCGGCACCGAGATATTCGTTTGGCGCAGGCGTATGATTAAGGGTGTGTTGTAACAGCGGATGCAAGGCGACGTTTTGATCGCCTTATCCACAGCAAGGAGCAAACCATGGAACTGAAGGGCAGCAAGACGCAGAAGAACCTGATAACGGCGTTCGCCGGCGAATCGCAGGCACGCAATCGCTACACGTACTTTGCGAGTAAGGCCCGCAAAGAAGGCTACGTGCAGATATCGGTGATCTTCGAAGAGACATCCAACCAGGAGCGGGAACACGCCAAGCGCCTGTTCAAGTTCATGACCGGCGGCGAGGCACAGGTTGCGGCGGCGTTTCCGTTCGGGGTGATCGGCGAGACGGTTGATAACCTCAAAGCTGGGGCCGCTGGGGAGAATTACGAATGGACGACGATGTATCCGCAATTCGCGGGAACCGCCCGCGAGGAAGGCTTCGAGGACATCGCCGCCGCCATGGAGTCCATCGCCGTGGCCGAGAAGCAGCACGAGAAGCGCTATCTCGCCCTGGCGAAGAATATCGCCGAAGGGACGGTCTTCAAGAAGGACGGTGCTGTCGTATGGCGATGCCTAAACTGCGGGTATCTGCACGAAGGCCCCGAGGCCCCGGACCTCTGCCCGGCCTGCGCGCATCCGCAGGCACATTTTGAATTGCTGGGCGAGAACTGGTAACAACCGCTCGTAAGGAGCCCGTCAATACCGTCACCTGCGCGTGCGGATTATTCCGCACGGCGATCTCGTCGGCCGGCGTTACCTCTGCGGCCGTTACGGATTGTGGCACAGGAATTGGAATACCCCTGGTCGATTCCTGGGCAAGAGCCCTCTGAGAAGAACCAGTGCGACTCAAAGGGCGCCCATCACCTCATCTCGATTTCGCTAGTTACCCTAGTTTCCACGAACTTGCGGGCTTGCCGGTCAGACACGTAAGTCGTTAGGATACGATCTTCGGTGGCGATAACATCGAGGCCCGGTGCGTATCGCTGCAGACGCCAGAGAGGAAGAATAATGACAGACAACATACCGCCGCCTCTTGCACAAATGACGCCGCCGCAGATGACGCCACCGAGTCCGACGCCCCCACCGCAGAAAGCCCCGTCGAAAAGCTCCTGGCCGACCGCCATCGGCGTGATCTCCATCGTGTGGGGAAGTCTCGGTCTGATCTGCACACCACTTTCGGCGCTCGTCAGCAAGTTCAATCCGCAGGCCAAGGATATGCAGGCTAAGTTCCCGGACTGGTACACGACGTATTCGACCGCCGGCTTGCCGGTGGGAATCGCGTTGGCGGTCCTGCTGCTGGTGGCCGGGATATGCCTTCTGAAGCGCATCCACGCCAGCCGGGCATTGCTCCTGACCTACGCCGGCGTGAACATAGCGTGGACGGTCGTAGGCTCGATCATGGTGATTACTGTGCTGTTCCCGTCATTCCTGGAAGGCGATATGCCCAACAAGGCCGCAGTCATCGGGGGAATGGTCGGCGGGACCATCGGCGGCATGGTGGCTGGGATGGCTTGGCCGATCTTCCTGCTGGTATGGTTCCGACGACGGAAGATCCGTCAGCAAGTGCAGGGGTGGTAGAGGACATCTGATCCCGGTTGGTGTGCCACGGAAAGGAGTCGATTCGTGGTCGACGCATCGAACGAACTGGCCATCGATCTGCATCACGTCGAGAAGGTATATCAACGGAAGGTGCACGCGCTGCGTGGTATCGACATGCAGGTCGCCCGGGGGGAGATATTCGGTTTGCTGGGGCCCAACGGCGCGGGCAAGACCACACTGGTCAAGATCATGCTGACGGTCATCCACCCCACGCGCGCCGGCGGGACGGTGCTGGGGCGGCCTATCGGGCACAAGCCGACGCTCTCCCGCGTGGGCTACCTCCCGGAGGACCACCGCTTTCCGCCCTACCTCACCGCCCGCCACGCCCTGGAGTACTACGCCGCCCTGTCCACGGTCGGCCGGGCCCAGCGAAAACGCCGCACCGCCGAGCTGCTCGACGTCGTCGGGATGGGCGAGTGGGCCGACCGGCCCCTTCGCACCTTCTCCAAGGGGATGGTGCAGCGAGTCGGCCTGGCCCAGGCGATGGTGCACGACCCGGACCTGCTCATACTGGACGAACCGACGGACGGGTTGGACCCCATCGGCCGCCGGGAAATCCGCGGCGTACTGACCAGCCTGCGCGATCAAGGCAAGACGATCTTCATCAACAGCCATCTGCTCAGCGAGTTGGAGATGGTCTGCGACCGCGTCGCGATCCTCAATGCCGGCAAGGTCGTCCGTCAGGGAACACTGAACGAGCTGGCCCGCGATCGGGTCTACTACGAGATTGAGCTGGGCTCAGGCGATCTGGCATCCGCCGCGGATCTTGTCCGCCGGTCCGTGGCGCGGACCCTCACCGTCAGCGTCCAGAACACCTGCATCCGCATCGAAGCCGCCGAAGCTGAGGCGATTCAGCCAGCCATCGACACACTTCGTGGCAGCGGCCTGGTAATCTCGGCCGTCCGGTCCGTGCGACCATCGCTGGAGGACCTGTTTATCGAGACTGTGACCGGATCGGCGCCGGTCGGCCAGCCGCCTTCGCTGCCTTGCGACCAATCGCCCATCGGGCCCGCTGCGGCAGGAGGTGTGGAATGAACCAGACGTTGGCGATCTTCCACGAGGCCTATCGCGGCTTGCGTGCCCGCAAGATGTTCTGGGTCGTACTGTTCCTGTCCTTTTTCATCGTGGGTACCTTCGGGTGCGTCGGGATCAATGACAAGGGGCTGACGGTGCTGGTGTGGGGACTTAACTTCGGCCCGACCACCAGAGAGGTCGCTCCGGCGATGCTGTACAAGACGATGTTCGTCAGCCTGGGAATCGGCGCTTGGCTGACGTGGATCGCCACGATCTTGGCGCTGATTTCCACGGCGGGCATCTTCCCGAGCTTCATCGCCAAAGGCGCGATCGACCTGGTGGTGGCTCGCCCGATCAGCCGACTGCGGCTGTTTCTCACCCAATACGCGGCGGGGTTGTTGTTCGTGACGCTCCAGATCGCGGTGTTCTGCGTGGCGAGCTTCCTGGTGATCGGCCTGCGTGGAGGCGTATGGGAACCGGGCCTCTTCCTGGCCATTCCCCTGGTGGTGTGCTTCTTCAGCTATCTGTTCTGCGTATGTGTGCTGCTGGGGTTGTTGACGCGCTCGACGACGGCCTCCCTGCTGCTGACGCTGTTGGTCTGGTTCTTCCTGTTCATCGTGCATTCTGCGGATGCGGGCCTGCTGATGGCGAAAAACATGGCCGAACACGAGACCGCCGATGCTCGGGAACAAATTGTGGTGGCTTCGGAAGGGGCGCGTCCCTCGCGTTCGCCGGACGGTTCGCAGCCACATGCTGCGGCGGGTACCGGCGAAGAATCGGATGAGCAGAACAAGATGATCCGATACCTCGACATGGCCCACCGCCTCATCTACGTCGCCAAGACCGTCCTGCCCAAGACGACCGAGACCATCGACCTGCTTGGACGCGCGCTAATCTCAACGGCCGATCTTCCCAAGGTACAAGCCGATGGCGGTCGCAACACACGTCAGCAGGCGGCAGCGATGGAACTTGTTCGCGAACTCCGCAGCCGCTCGCCATTGTGGATCCTGGGCACGTCCTTGGCCTTCGAGGCTGTGATCCTCGCGCTGGGAAGCTGGGTCTTCTGCAGACGGGATTTCTAGAGTTGCTATGCAGGCTCGGCCACTTCCGCCAGGTAGTTAAGGCCCCGCGCCAAACCGACGGCCGAGGATAGTCGATCCGATCCCGAGCTGCGGGAGCGGCTGCTGAAGAAGGTTCGCAAACAGTGGGGTAAACCATGAGACGCGCCAAGCTCAAAATCTACCGCGACAGTCGCCGCGGTACCGCGTCGAAACCCCCAGAGCTCCATGGATGGCAGCGAAGTATGCGCTTGAGACCGAGAGCGACACCCTTGAGCGCACCCCATTCCCGTACAGCGGAGATGAAGTATGTACTGCAGCTTGGCTCAAAGCAGCATCGGGCACCCATTAAGGCAAGCACCCGTGAGAGGGTCTTCTGATATAGGTGAACAAGAAGGACAAGCAAGGTCGCAGGCAGGGCCTTCACGGGCACCCAAGTATTTGCGTAACGAGACATCCCGTATCAATTCCACATGTTGTGATCTACCCGCCGCCAAGAGCTCGACGGATCGATTCGATAATAACTGCGAAGAATGCAACCTTGAAAACGAAAGCCAATACAGGAAGCCCAATGAAGAGGATGACCATGATTATAAGGCAGGTAAAGCAGCACCCCTGCTTATGCTTCACGACGACTTTCTGCGTTTCAGCCATACGTTGTCTCCCATTTTACCTGCCAGACCCAAGGTGGCCGGGGCACCCACACCTCCGAGGTGCGATTGCCGTTGGCCGCGCGTGATCCGAGGGATTATATTAGCAGGAAGGTCGCCCTGCAATGGGGAGTACAAGACTTGAAATCTATGCGATCTCCAGCGCGAGAGACGCCTGCGACGCCCATCCCTGAAGCCTGGGGCCTGTAGCCTGCGAGCGACAAGGGAACGAAGCATGCTTGAGGCGCTCCTACCGATGCTGGAGCTGATCGTCAAGGCTGTGCTGGAACTGTTTGTGGAGAAGGCCAATGCGTCGGATACCGCTGTGGAAGCTGATCGCAATCGCAGCCGCCGTGATCGCCTTAGCCGGCGGGTGCGTCAGCACAAAGACGATACTGATCCCGCCCGGTGAGCCGGTCCAACTGGCCGAGCCGGTCCGCGCACACGTTTTCGTCGATGTGGACGGTCAGCGCGTGCGCAGTGACAACCGCGTAACGCTCCCTGCCGGGTGGTGGTGTTTGCCCGATCCGGTTGAGGGCGAAGAATGAGAATCTTTCGGCTAACTCGGACCTCGATTCCAGAGAGACCCGAGGATGGTCCTCATTTCCACTGCTCGGGACGGCCACCAATCTTGATGAAGAGAACCTTCAATGCTTGCTGTACTTCTTCATCCTTAAGGGCTGCTTTATCTTGAAGGAGGATTAGGGTCTTAGCGGTGGAGTATTCTCCAAGTATCACCTTTTCCAGGATGTCCTTGACATTCGCTTGATGATGAGCGTCTTCAACATTCATCAACAGGTTGTTCTCGATATAGAGGGCCAGCTCCTTGGCGTTCATGCTCTCGTACTTGCTCGAATCGGAACAGCCCACAAGCAATGCGCAAACGCACATCCCGGACAACATCAGCGTAACCATCTTCATGACAAGAACTCCTTTCATCTGGATGCCACTCTTCAATGGTCGGAAGCTTACTATGATACTAGAAAAAGTCAAGACAGCAATACTCTGAGTCGAGTCGATCTCTACCGGGAATGAAGGAACAGTGGGACGCACATCATCAATCCGAGCCGTCCGAGCGTTCGTCGAGCTGTTCGCCGACGATTCAGAGCTTGTGCGCGGGCTGCGAGCGGCCGAGCGTAAAATCAAGGCGTTCGGCGCGGGTATTCGCAACCTGGGCCTGAAGATGGCTCCGTCCCGCGGGAACGGGCCAAGGGCTTTGTATCGCCGGGACGGTTGTTCATGTTGAGAAAGGAAAAAGTCGAAGACCAAGTCGTGCGCGTCGGTTATAGGCGCGTTTCGACTCCGGAGGCGTTCGCGCCCGGATGGAGACGAACAATATGTCCTCGGACAAGAGCCAAGGGAGCGATCCGGCTCCCACGCGGGAACTCCAGCCTCACGAGATGGAGGAATTCCCCGTCCTTTGGCGCCCGGACGCTGAAGGAGCCCGGCCTCGCGGGCCGGAGGCCGTGCTGCTCCAAAAGGGGCACATCAGCGAACGTCAATTGAGCGAAGCGGTAACCTGCCAGCAAAGCGAAACGCCGAATTCGAGCATCCTGGAGGTGTTGGTGAACACCAACACCATTAGCGAGGACCTGGCGGTACAGGCCGTTGCGGCCTATTTCAAGCTGCCTTCCATGGAGCTGGACGCGGAGGACATCGACCCCGAGACGTTCGCCTTGCTGGATGAGGACTACATCAGGACGAAGCTGGTCATTCCCATCCGTCGCGAAGATGGCGAGATCGTGGTGGGCATTTCGTACCCGGCGGACATGTTCCTCATCGACGACATCAAGCGGTGGTTGGGGGACAGGCTCAGACTCATCGTCGTGCAACCGGGTGACGTCCGGAAGGCTGTTGACGGCTTGCATGCCGGACACGACCCACGCATGGAAGAAATCGTCCGAAGCATCTCGCAGGACGATGTCGAGGTCATCAATGACGAAGATAAGAAGGAAGAAATCTCCGATTTGGCGAAGATCGCCGGGGAGAGTCCGGTCGTGCAGTACGTAAACTACCTGATCTCCTCTGCCGTCAGCGAAGGCGCCAGTGACATTCATATTGAGCCAGGCATAGGGCGTCTGGAGATCCGATACCGCATCGACGGTATGCTTGACGACCAGTCCGCTCCGCTGCTGCGGATGCACCCTGCGATTGTCTCCCGCATCAAGATCATGGCCAACATGGACATCGCCGAGCGGCGCCTACCCCAGGACGGGCGCATCCACGTTAAGGTCCAGGGAAGAGTCATCGATCTGCGCGTCAGCACCGTTCCATTCGTGCGCGGGGAGAAGTGCGTGATACGCGTGCTCGACAGCCGCGCGACCCGGATTGGCCTGGACAACCTTGGAATGGACAGCGACATCCAGGAGGCATTCAACCGTCAGATCCTTAAGCCGCAAGGAATTGTCTTGGTGACCGGGCCAACAGGCAGCGGAAAGACGACCACGCTGTACTCGGCCCTTCGGATCATGGAGGACTGGAAGCTGAACATCTCTACGGTGGAGGATCCCGTGGAGTACGAGCTGGGCTTCGCAAACCAGTTGAACGTGCGTGAAGCCATCGGACTGACGTTCGCCTCGGCGCTACGAAGCTTCCTCCGCCAGGACCCCGACGTCATCCTGGTGGGTGAGATTCGTGACGAGGAGACGGCCCACATCGCCATGCAGGCGTCGCTGACCGGCCATTTGGTGCTTTCGACGGTCCACACCAACGATGCACCTTCTACCATCACGCGCCTGGTCGACATCGGCATGGAACCGTACCTCATCGGCGCATCTGTTTCCGCCATCCTCGCCCAGCGCCTCACGAGACGGATTTGCCCGAACTGCAAAGAACCCGCAACGGATCTCGATGAGTCTATTGTGGCCCTGCTGCGAGGCTGCGGGGCCGACGCCGAGCAGTTTTATCGGGGAGCCGGCTGCGACCAGTGCCGTCAAACCGGCTACAAGGGGCGCGTCGGCCTGTATGAGCTGATGGAACTGGACGACGAGATTCGGAATCTAATCGTTCGCAATGTGCCCCTCCCAGAGCTTCGCGGTGCGGTGAAGGACAAAGGCATGCGCACGTTGCGCGAAGACGGGCTGGAAAAGGCATCTGCGGGCGTAACGACCATCGAAGAGGTCTTGCGGGCGACGGCGGCGTAGACGGCGCTGTGGGGCGTGCGGCCGCACGGCCGGGTACGGGGCGCCATCTTCCCTACACAATTGACCAAGCCGCAAGACCGATACACATCTGCCGAGAAACCTCGGGGCGCAATTCAAGTGGGGTGGAGTTGCTGTCGAAAAAGCCATCAGGTCGGGTAGCACCGTAGTTGGGGCTACCTACATGGGTGCGGTACCGGTTAAGATTCTGACCGTCTACGATGAGCCGGGGGTCTGCTCAGCAATTCGCAGTCGCCTCTCGGCGCATGGTTTTGACTGCCAGGCCACTTCGGATCCTCGACTAGTAGAAGAACTTCTGGCCAGCCAGCAATTCGACGTCCTGATCGTCGACATTGCCATGCCCGGGCTCAACGGTCTGGAACTGCTCGTTCACGCCAAGCAACATTCGCCAAACTGCAAGGGTATCCTCATCACCGGCAAGTCCAACCGAGAGCTCCTCGCTCAGGCGTTGATGCTCGGGGCCTATGAGTACCTCGAGAAGCCAGTGAGCATGGATGATCTCATGGCGGCCGTTTCCAGGGCGGCCCGCGACAAGTCCGACATCCCCGAACTGCCCTTGAGGGCGGCGGATGCCTTGCGTACACGTTCCTCGGCCAGGGAGGCTGCCCTGGACAGCATCTGGGCCTTGATTCGGGCCATCGAAGCGAAGGACCCGTTCACCAAAGAACATAGCGAGCACGTTACTCAGTATGCGGTAGCTCTGGGCGTTGCTCTTGATCTGTCCGCCAATACGATCGAGACCCTCCACGTCGCTGCGCTGCTTCACGATGTCGGCAAGATCGGGGTACCGGATCGAATCCTCACCAAGCCCGGGCCGCTCACGGAGGAGGAGTTCGAGTATATCCGCCGCCATTCGGCCCTCGGGGCAGACATCCTGGCGAAGATCACCGTCTTCGGCCGGGAGGCCGAGATCGTCCGCCATCACCACGAAAGGTGGGACGGGGAGGGCTACCCCGATGGACTGGCCGAACGGGAACCTCCGCTGGCCTCGCGGATCATCATGGTGGCGGACTCGATGGACGCCATGCTGATGTCCCGCTCCTACAAGAAGAGCTACCCGGTCGAGAAAATGCTCGACGAGCTGCGCCGCTGTGCCGGCACACAGTTCGATCCGCAGATCGCCGCGACGGCTGTCGAGTGGTGCAACACGAATCCGGACAAGCTCATCCTGTCGGCCCAGCCGGCAAAGGCCGACGCGCTGACCTAGACGGGGCCAACAGAAGTTGCATGAACCAGTGTGCCCAACCCCGCAAGGAACGCGAAATGACCGGTGAGACAAGAGGATCGATACCTGCGGACAGGAAGCCGACGATGAGCCGGAAGGAAAAAGTGATAGACGCGCTGGTGGACCTCAGCGTGGCGCTCTCGGCAGGCGGCGCGGCCGGTACAAAGGCCGGCGAAACCGCCGTCGTATTAGAGCGAATCGTCAAAGGGCTGCCCGGAGCCTCTGCTGGCGCGGGGGAGATGCTCGCGCTGGCTCTCCAGGCGCTGCGGACAGCGGCGGCGGACCGTGTTTCCGACCCGTCCAAGGTCATGGAAGCTGCCGCCAACGTCGTCACTGCAGCCGCTCGTCATCTGGACGGCGAAGACGCCGGGCTCCCGATCGACTCGCCGCAGCACCCCGTAAACATCCTGCGCGCCATTCTCGAGGCGGACCACGCTGGAGCCGCGACGCACCCCGACGCCGAAACATTCCCGCTAGGCATCCCGGCAGATGAGCACGAACCACCCGGGCCCGCCGCACCTGATCCGGACAGCCAACAGACGGCAACAGAGCCGGCCAGGCTTCCCGCCGACACCGACATGGAAATCCTCGAGGAATTCGTGGTCGAGTGCCTCGAGCACATTTCCAGCATAGAGGCCGCCCTGCTGGACCTGGGAGACGCTCCCGGCGACGCCGAGAAGATCAACACGGTCTTCCGCGCCTTTCACACCATCAAGGGGTCGGCCAACATGCTCGGCCTGGACTATATCCAGGAGTTGGCCCGTCTCGCCGAGGACACCCTGGTCCGCGCCCGCAAGGGCGAAATCCGGATAACCGGCGGCTGCACGAACCTGCTACTTCGGTCGTGCGACGCGCTCAAGGGGATGGTCGAATCCCTGGAGGGGGTGTCGCCGGGCGCCGAGCTTATCGCGCCCCCGGGCCTGGACGAGCTGCTGGAACGACTTGCCGAACCGGAAGCCGAGCCCGCCGGCGGAACGCCCCAGGCCGGGCAAACCGGCTCCGCAAATGTCGTGGCCGCCGACGCAACCGAGCAGGCGTCAGTGCACAGGGCGCCCGCCATCGCCGCGGCGGCGGAGCCGACCATTCGCGTCAGGGCCGCCAAGCTCGACGCCCTGGTCAACCTGGTGGGTGAACTTGTCATTGCTCAGTCCATGGTGGGCCAGGATCCCGCCGTTCTCGAAGGCGCCGACGAGCGCCTGATCAGGAACGTCACCCACGCCGGGAAGCTCATCGGCGAGCTTCAGGACCTGACCATGTCGTTGCGGATGGTCACCCTGAAGGGCACGTTCCACACGATGGCCCGCCTGGTGCACGACCTGAGCCAGGAATCCGGCAAGCCGTTGCGGTTCACCACCGAAGGCGAGGAGACCGAGATAGACCGGAACATGGTCGAGTCGCTCAAGGATCCGCTAATCCACATGATGCGCAACGCGGCAGGTCACGGTATCGAGTCCGCGGAGGCCCGGGCGGGCGCCGGCAAGCCTGCGGCGGGGACTGTCTCCTTGCGGGCCTACCACGCCGGCGGCCATATCGTCATCGAGGTCGCCGACGACGGCAAAGGGCTCGATGCCAAGACCATCTCCGCCAAGGCGCTCAAGCTGGGCCTGGTTGAACGAGCCACCGACCTGAGCGACAACGATGCGTTCTGTCTGCTGTTCGAGCCGGGATTCACCACCGCCGAGCAGGCAACCGACGTTGCCGGGCGCGGCGTGGGCCTGGACGTGGTCAGGAAGGCCGTGGAGGCACTGCGCGGAAGGGTCGAGGTCGCCTCCCGCCCCGGCGAAGGGTGTGTCTTCACTCTCCGCCTGCCGCTGACCCTGGCGATCACCGACGCCATGCTGCTTCGCGTCGGGAACGAGCGCTTCCTGCTACCCACCGCATCCATCGAGCAGAGCTTCCGCCCGGGGGCCTCGAGCGTCACCACGGTCATGGGAAGAGGCGAGCTCGTCACGTTCCGGGGCGGCCTGCTGCCCGTGTTCCGGCTCAGTGAGCTGTTCGGCATCGCCGACGCCGTCGCCGACCCGAGCCAAGCCCTGCTTACCGTCATCGAGGGCAACGGGAGGCGCTGCGCGGTCATGGCGGACGAGCTTCTCGGACAGCAGCAGGCGGTCATCAAGTCGCTGGGGGGAAAGCTGGGGCAGGCGCCGGGCGTCGGCGCAGCGGCGATACTCTCCGACGGGCGCGTGGCGATGATACTCGACGCAGCCGGGATATTGCGGCTGGCATGCGGTGGCCCGGGCAAGGGAAAGAGCGTCGCTGCGGCGGCGTGAACCGTACATTCTCTCAGGGATCCGACTTTGAAAGGAACAAGGATCATGGACAACGAAACATCGACTGCTGTGGCAGGCGGTACGGACCAGAGGGCGGGGCAATACCTGACATTTGTGCTGGCCGGTGAGATCTACGGCCTGGGGATCCTCCAGGTACGGGAGATCATCGGCATGACGGACATCACGGCCGTGCCGCGGACCCCCACCTTCGTCAAAGGCGTCATCAACCTCAGGGGCAACGTCGTCCCGGTGATCGACGCCAGGCTGAAGTTCGGCATGCCCGAGGCCGAGACGACCGACCGCACCTGCATCATCGTGGTGGATGTCGGCGAGATGGACGTGGGTTTCATCGTGGATGAAGTCTCCGAAGTGCTGGACATCCCCGCTGGGCAGATCGAGGACACCCCGTCGTTCGGGGCGGACGTGGACACGCAGTTCATCCTCGGCTTGGGCAAGGCCGGGGAGAAGATAACGGTCTTGCTGGACATCAGCAAGGTGTTATCGGCCGGCGAGCTTTCCGCCGTACCTGCAACTACGGAACTTGACCAGTAAGACGAAAACCAGGTTCAAAGAAGAAGGAGAAAATATCGTGTTTAGGAACATGAGACTTGGAACAAGGATTGTAAGCGGCTTCGCGATCGTGCTGGTGTTGACAGCCGTTGTCGGATACGTCGGTTACAGCGGTCAGTCGAACGTGACGAAAATCGTCGATAAAGCGGATTCGGCCAACAAGCTTATCAAGCTGGTCCAAGCGGCCCGTCTGGAGCAAAAGAACTATATGGCCGAGCGGGACGAGAAGTACGAGCAGTTGGTCGCCGAGAAGATCGACGAGGCCACGACGCTGGCGGACGAACTTCATCGCAAAATGAAGGACCAGGCCGACAAGGACGGCGTCAAAGCAGTCCGGGCAGCGGCCATGGACTACCACGGGTCGTTCAAGACTTGGGTGGCCCAAGAGAAGCAGCAAGCGGAGATCTACGAAGCGATGGTCACGGCGGCCGAGGAGGCCATCAAGCAGTGTGAGGCCTTGCGTGACGACCAGAAAATTCAGTTGGCCAACGCCCGCCAGAGCAACGCAGAGCTGGTGTCGGACAAGCTCTGGAAAGCCGACTCGGCCAACCGGTTGATCAAGGTAGCCGCCACGGCCCGCCTGGCCCAAAAGAACTACATGGCCCAGAAGGACGAGAAGTACGCCCAAGCGGAAGACGCCGCCATCAAGGAAGTGCTTACCCTGTGCGATGCCCTGATGGTCAAGATGAAGCTGGAACTCAACAGAAAGCAGGTCGCACGCGCCAGGATCGCCGCTACAGCGTACGACAATGCGTTCAAAGGCTGGAAGGATTCGGAGGGTAAGAAGACCACCCTCGCCGCGCAGATGGACACGGCAGCGGCAACTTTCATGAACGCCGTCCGGTCTCTGTCGGACGACCAGAAAGCCAAGCTCGCCCAGGAGATCGCCGCTGGTACGGCCAAGACGAAGCAACTGAAGGACCGCGCTGAGAAGAGCAAAGACTCCGACCGGGTGCGCATCCTGGCCAACCTATGCCGACAATATCAGCGCGACTTCCGCCTGACGGGCAACGTCGAATTCCAGAAGAAGCTGGCGTCGACGGTTAGGGAGATTGACACGCTGTGCAAGAGCCTGGTGTCTCGAATGAAGGAGAAGTCCAACCAGGACCAAGTCAACGCGGCGAATTCGGCCGCCAAAGACTACCAAGCCGAGTTCGACAGTTGGGCCCAAATAGGCGAGCAGCAGAAAGTAGTCTACAAGACCATGGTCGCATCTGTTGAGACGTTCGTCAAGGAGTGCGAGGCCCTTCGCGCAGATCAGAAGGACCAGCTTGCCGTTATCCAGAAGACCAGCGCGCAGTTCATTGACGACAAGCTGTTCAAGGCCGACTCGGCCAACCGCTTGATCAAGGATCTACAGGTGGCGCGGCTGGCGCAGAAGAACTATATGGCCCAGAAGGACCAGAAGTACGCCGTGCAGGTTGCCGCGCAGGTGAAGCTCATTACGGAGATGTGCGACACGCTCGTGGCCCAGATGAAGCAGAAGCAGAATCGCGACCAGGTCAATGGCGCCAAGACGGCCGTGCTGGCCTACGACAACTCGTTCCAAGTGTGGTACGCCCTGGAGAAGAAGCAAGAGCAGGAGTACAAGGCGCTGGTGGACGCGGCGATGTTTGTCGGCACCGAGTGTGAGAAGTTGCGTCAGGTGCAAAAGGACAAGATGTCCTCGACGACGGCTTCTACGGATGCCTTGATGATCGGCGGAGCAGTTATCGCGATTATCCTCGGCGGGGTTCTCGCCCTTGTAATCACTCGCGGTATCACCAAGCCGCTCAACCGCGTCATCGCCGGCCTGAGTATAGCGGTCGAGCAGACGGACGCCGCCGCCGGGCAGATCTCATCGGCCAGCCAGTCCGCGGCCCAAGGGGGTTCCGAGCAGGCGGCAACCATCGAGGAGACTACCAGCAGCGTCGAGCAGATGGCGTCGATGTGCAGGCAGAACGCCTCCAACGCCGACGAGGCCAAGGGCCTGGCCGCTACCGCTCGAACGAGCGCCGAAAGCGGCACAGAGGCGATGGCCAGGATGTCCACAGCCATCGACGGGATCAAGAGCTCCTCGGACGAGACGGCCAAGATCGTCAAGACCATCGACGAGATCGCCTTCCAGACGAACATGCTGAGCCTGAACGCGGCCGTGGAGGCCGCCCGCGCCGGCGAGGCGGGGAAGGGCTTTGCAGTCGTCGCCGAGGAGGTCCGCAACCTCGCCCAGCGCAGTGCCGACGCCGCCAAAACCACCGCCGGCCTGATCGAGCAGTCCACCGCCAGGGCCGACACCGGCGTCCAGATCGGCCAGGAGGTCGGCAAAGTGCTCGCGGAGATCGGCGAGAACAACCGCAAGGCCAGCGACCTGGTCGCCGAAATCGCCGTCTCCAGCAACCAGCAGGCCCAGGGCATCGACCAGGTCAGTGCCGCCGTAACCCAGATGAACACGCTCACTCAGTCCGGCGTCAGCAGTACCGAGGAGACGGCCGCGGCGGCCGAAGAGCTCAGCAACCAAGCCGAAGAGCTCAGCCGCATGTTCCAGCAACTGGTGGGCGTGGTCGGCGGCTCGCAGGCCGAGGCCGGTGGCTCCGACAGCGCCCGCGAGCGCGTCGATTTTAGGCCCGATCACACGGTGGCCGAAGCCGTCCAGAGGATATTGGGCGGCGAGAAGAGAGGCCGGCCCGGGCGCCAGCAGCCCCTCCCTCGGCCGGACGCTCGACCTGGGGGGGCTTCAGGAGAACAGGCGAGGCGCGAACAAATGGAAGCAGAGGAGAAGCTGATTCCCATGAAGACCAGCGAAAAGGCGGGTGGCTTCGATAAATTCTGACAACCCCGACTACGCCTGCGGCGCCCCGACACAGGATGTCGGGACGCTGCGGACGCGGGGTACGCACGGAACGGAAGGGAGAGCATCGGACATGGCATTGACGATACCCAGGACGGTCAACCCCCAGACCCAAGGGGGCCCTGGTGCGCTGGCGCGGCTGGTGCCGCGGACAGCGGATCTGACGCGGCGGCAGTTCGCCCAGATCAGCGCCCTGGTGAAGTCCACGTGCGGCCTGAACCTGCACGCACGGAAGCGGGAGCTGGTCAAGGCCCGGCTGGGCAAACGGCTTCGGCAACTGCATCTGGACAGCTTCGAGCAGTACCTGGACTACCTGCGAAGCGACACGTCCTCAGATGAGCTGGTGGCAATGCTGGATGCGCTGGTAACCAACGTTACCGGCTTCTTCCGCCATGTGGAACAGTTCGACCACCTCGTGCGGGTGGTCCTCCCGCGAAAGATCGCCGACGTCGGCGAATCCGGCAGGCGGTTGCGAATCTGGTCCGCGGGGTGCTCGACCGGCGAGGAGGCCTACTCCATCGCCATCACGGTGGCCGAGACGATCCCAAACATCGCCCTGTGGGACGCCGCTATTCTCGCCACCGACCTGTCCACAGGGGTGCTGCGGTGGGCCAGTGAGGGCCTATACACGGCCGATCGCCTCATGCCGATTCCACTGCACCTGCGGGGTAAGTACTTCACTCGGACCCAGGCCCGCCCGAAGGAGCTGTACCGCGTGAAGGAGAACATCCGCCCCCTGGTGCACTTCCGCCGGCTGAACCTGATTCGCCCCTGGCCGATGCGCAGGACTTTCGACGTTATCTTCTGCCGGAACGTGATGATCTACTTCGACAAGCCGACGCAGGATCGTCTGATCGAGCGTTTTCGTGAGGCCCTGGCGCCCGGGGGAACCGTGTGCGTCGGACATTCCGAGAGCCTGGCCAACCGCGATCGCGGCCTTCGCTACGTCATGCCGGGGATCTACGAGAAGCCTTGAGGGCGCCGACACACAGAGAGTGATCCGTGAAGCACATTGTCACAGTCGCAGACATAAAGATATGTGACGCGCCAGGCGACGAGCTGGTCGTCCACGCGCTGGGCAGCTGCCTGGGCATCGCGACGTACGACCCGGTGTCGGTTACCGGAGGCCTGCTTCACGTGCTTCTTCCCTCCGCGACCATCAATCCGCAGAAGGCCGACGCTAACCCCTTCATGTTCGTCGATACCGGCGTGTTGGAGTTGCTCAGGCGGATGTATGCCGCCATCGGACGCAGGCGCGCCCTCGTCGTCAAGGTGGCCGGCGGGGCCGAGGTACGCGGGGACGGGCAGGACTTCTTCGCCACGGGCAGGCGGAACTACCAGATACTCAGAAAGATTCTCTGGACCAGCGGGATCCTGATCGACGCCGAGGACGTCGGCGGCCATGAGCCCAGAACCATGCACCTGGAGATAGGCAGCGGGCGGGTGTGGGTGAGCAGTAACGGTAAGACGAGGGACCTGTAGGTCGCGGAGGCATCGCGGCCTGTGGGGCACTTAAGAAAAGGACGCGTGCGAAAATGACTGAAGAGCAAATCGAGTGGCACAATGGGGCCGAAGGCGGCCTGAACGTCCTCGTGGTGGATGACAGCTCGGTGGCCCGGGCGATGATCGTCAAGACCCTGCGCATATCCGAGCTTCCCCTCAGCGAGGTCCTCGAGGCGACGAACGGGCAGGAGGCCCTCGATGCGATCGAGGAACACTGGATAGATCTGGTCCTGGCCGACATCAACATGCCGGTTATGAGCGGGGATGAGATGATCGACCGCATCAGGGACAATCCCGGATGGTCCGACCTGGCGGTCATCGTCATTTCGACCGACGGAAGCCGGCCACGCATCGAAAAACTGGTGCATCAGGGCATCATGTTCCTCCGCAAGCCGTTCACGCCAGAAACACTCCGCGATGTCGTCGTCGAAGCACTGGAGATCAGCAATGTGCAATGAGAATAAGCTCGACAAAGTGCTGTATCGCGTGGCCGAGGACGTATTGGCGTCGCTGGCGTTCATGCTTCCGATGCCCCCGGAGGAAACGAGCCAACAGGGCGACGAAAAACGCTGGCGGACCCGGGCTGCAAGCGTGGGCTTCACGGGCCACGCCAGTGGCAGCGTGATGCTGGCCGCCTGGGAGGAAATGCTCCCGCAACTCGCCGCCAACATGCTCGGGCTGGGCGAAGGAGACCCCGAGGCCAGTGCGGATCAGCAGCAGGACGCCCTGATGGAGCTGACGAATGTGATTTGTGGGAACCTGCTGACGGAGATCTGGGGGCCGGACGCGGCGTGCACGCTCAGCCCTCCCCGTTTGCTGGAACAGGACCAGTGTGCTGGGGCCGCTTGCGATCATCCCCCTGCAGCGGTCGCCCACCTCTATCTGTGCGAGGGCAGGATGGAGCTGTACCTGTTCATGGACGAGTGGCCCGGTGCCCGACAAGTCGCCCCCGCCTCGGCGGCCCCCGCTGACCGGACTGGAAGGGAATAAAGCAAAGATGATCAGGGTCCTCATTGTCGACGATTCGGCCGTGGCCAGGAAGGTGATGTCGTCCGCGATGTCCCGGACCAGGGACATCGAAGTGGTCGCAACGGCCGTGGATCCGTACGTGGCGCGGAACAGGATTCTCAAGCTGCGGCCGGACGTGGTCACTCTGGACCTGGAGATGCCGCGGATGGACGGGCTGACGTTTCTGGCCAAGCTGATGAAGTACCATCCGCTCCCGGTGGTGGTGGTCAGTGCCCTGACCCCCGCCGGCAGCGAGGCGGCGCTTCGCGCGATGGAGTTAGGCGCGGTGAGCGTCGTCGCCAAGACGGACCTGAGCAGCTCTAAGACGGGCGCGTCCAGGGCGCTGGAGAACGAGGTCCGTGCAGCCGCCGCTTCACGTGTGGATCGCAGGCCCGTCCACCGGCCCCCACGGAGGCCGACCGGCAAGAGCACACGAAATCTTCAGTACACCACCGGCAAGATACTGGCCATCGGCGCATCGACCGGAGGCGTCACCGCCATCGAGGAGATCCTCGTGAACCTTCCGCCTAACACCCCGGGCACGGTCATTGCCGAACACATGCCCGGGCAGTTCAGCACTACCTTTGCCAAGCGGCTCAACGAAATGTGTCCGATGACGGTGCGCGAGGCCAGGCACGACGACGCGGTCGTGCCTGGAGTGGCTCTGGTCGCCCCCGGCGATCGCGATATGGAGGTGAGGCGCAGCGGCGCGAGGTACATCGTGAAGGTTACCGGCAACTCACCGCCGCAGCACCCATGCCCGCACATAGACGTCCTGTTTGATTCGGTGGCCAAGCACGCCGGCCCCAACGCCGTGGGGGTGATCCTCACGGGCATGGGCACCGACGGCGCCCGAGGCCTGTTGGCCATGCGCGGCGCGGGGGCGCGGACACTGGCCCAGGACGAGAGCAGCTGCGTGGTCTTCGGCATGCCGAAGGAGGCGATCCGGATAGGCGCGGCCGAGCGAGTGGTAGGCCTGCAGGACATGCCGGCTCGCATCACCGCGGCGCTGGCCGCCAAGAGGACAAATGGGCCGAGCGATGCGCCGCGCCCTACGACCGCCGCGACAAGACAACCGGACAGGGCGGTCAGTAATCGGACCGCACCCGGAAGGTAAGGAAGATGCCCGAGAAACGGACCAGAATCCTCCTCGTGGAGGACAGCAGGACAGACGCCCATCTCATAGAGAAGATGTTGGACGGGACCGATGGGATGGCTTCTGTCGTCGAGTGGGTCCAGACGCTCTCGGCGGGGCTGGAACGCCTCTGTCGAGGGCAGATCGACCTGGTCGTGCTGGATCTGAATCTGTCCGACAGCCAGGGCGTTGACACCTTTACCCGGTTGAGCAGCAAAGCGCCCCATGTGCCGATCATCGTGCTTACGGGAACCGTCGATGAGAAGCTGGCGATGCAGGCCATTCACCTGGGCGCCCAAGACTACCTGGTCAAGAAGGAAATCAACAGCGACCTGCTGCTGCGGGCCATACGCTACGCCGTCGAGCGGAGCCGGCGCCTGGCGGGATCGGAAGACGCCGGGCCCAAGCAAGAGACGGTGCTTCTTGTCGAGGACAGCCGGACGGACGCCCGCCTGATTACGAAAATGCTGACCGCGGCGCCCGGTGAGGGCCCTGTCGTCGAGTCGGTCAATACGCTTTCAGCAGGACTCCAGCGCCTCTCGGCGGGCGGAATCCACATCGTCCTGCTGGACCTCAATCTGCCCGACAGCCACGGGTTGGACACGGTCCGCACCACAACAGCGCACTCGCCGAATCTGCCTATAGTCGTACTGACAAGCTCCGACGATGAGACTCTGGCCGCCAAGGCGGTGGGCGAGGGCGCCCAGGACTATCTCGTTAAGGGCCAGGTGGACAGTGCCCACCTGCTGCGGGCGATACGTTATGCCATCGAGCGCAAGCGCGCCAGGCAGGCGATCGTCGCCAGCGAGGCACGATTCCACAGCATGATCCGCGACAACGCCGACGGCATCGTGGTCGTCGACCGCGCGGCCCTGGTACGGTATCTGAACCCGGCGGCACGATCCCTCTTCGGCACCGAGGCGGAGCAGATGCTGGGGCAGCCGTTCGAGCTTCCCATCACGGCAGGCGAAACCACAGAGGTCCGGATAGCGGGCTCGGGCGACACTCCAGTCGTGGCAGCCATGCGCGTCGCGGAGATGGACTGGGAAGGCGAAGCCGCTCACATCGTATCTTTGCGCGACGTGACGGCCCGCAAGCGAGCGGAGGAGGAAGTGGCGAAGCACCGCTACCACCTCGAGGAGCTCGTGGAGCATCGCACCGCAGAACTGGCCGCGACTAACCAGGAACTCGAATCGTTCAGCTACTCCGTCTCGCACGACCTGCGCGCCCCGCTGAGAGGCTTGGTGGGATTTAGCCAGGCGCTGCTGGAGGACTACGACGACAAGCTGGACGAGCAGGGGAAACACTATCTTTCGCGGATATCCGCGGCGGGCCGGCGCATGTCTGAACTGATCGACGACATGCTGACTCTGTCGCGCGTGACGCGCTCGCAGATGCAACGAGAGACGGTGGACCTCAGCGCAATGGCCAGCCAAATCGCGGCAGTCCTGCGAGAGGGTCAGACGGATCGGAAAGTCCAGTTCGTCATCCCCGACGGTCTTGCGGTCGCAGCAGACAAGCGGCTGCTGGAAGCGGTGCTGGAGAACCTGCTGGGCAATGCCTGGAAGTTCACCGGCGGGCACCCGACGGCGACCATCGAGTTCGGTGTCACCAACGTTGACAATGAGCGAGTGTACTTCGTTCGGGACGACGGGGCCGGTTTCGACATGGCCTACGTCGACAAGCTGTTCGGCGCGTTCCAGCGATTGCACACGGAGGAGGAGTTTCCAGGTACCGGGATAGGTCTGGCGACGGTGCATCGGATCGTCCGTCGTCATGGCGGGCGCGTGTGGGCCGAGGGCGAGGTAGAAAAAGGAGCAACGTTCTACTTCACGCTGCCGGCGAAGGCCCAGCCGGATGAAACGATTCCGACAGAGGCGCCCAGCCGGGAAGAAACGGTGCTGGCCTCATGAGGAGCGAACACATGGCAAATGCGGTCATTCTACTGGTGGAAGACAACCCGGACGACGTGGAATTGACCCTGCGCGCGTTTAAGAAGCACAGTGTCAGCAACCAGATCGTCGTGGCGCGCGACGGTCTCGAAGCCCTGGACTATCTGTTCGGCACGACAGACGGCGCAGGACACGAGACGGCAGAGCTGCCCGCGCTCGTCCTGCTCGACTTGAAACTCCCCAAGGTCGACGGCCTGGAGGTCCTCCGAAGGATCCGCGCCGATCGGCGAACAGGGATTATTCCGGTCGTCGTGCTCACGTCGTCGAAGGAGCAGCAGGACCTGGTCAAGAGCTACGAGCATCACTGCAATAGCTTCATTCGCAAGCCCGTGGACTTTACGCAGTTCGCCGAGGCGATCCGCCAGTTGGGATTGTACTGGCTCCTGCTGAACGAGCCGCCCCCGGTAAGAGGGTAAACCGTGACCACGCCGCTTAGAGTACTGATCGTCGAGGATTGCGAGGATGACGCCCTGTTGATCCAGCGCGAATTGCGCCGGGGCGGCCTTGAGCTGGCTGTCGAGCGCGCCGATTGCAGGGAGGCAATGCGGGCGGTCCTGGACCAAGAGAAGTGCGACATCGTTCTGTGTGACTACAGCATGCCTACCTTCAGCGCACCCGAAGCGCTGGTGCTGTGGAAAGAGACGGGACAGGATATTCCCTTCATCGTGATCTCCGGGACGGTGGGTGAAGAGGTCGCGGTGGAAATCATGAGAGCCGGGGCTCACGACTACTTTATGAAGGACAACCTGACGCGCCTGGTCCCCGCGGTCAATCGCGAGCTGCAGGAGGCCCAGGAACGCCGCCGCCGCAGGCAGGCGGAGCAGGAGTTGCACGAAGCGACGCTGCAGTGGGCCGCCACCTTCGACGCGATGGAGGACTCAGTCGCCATCGTCGACGCAGAATCGCGGTTCCGGCGGTGTAACCGGGCAACGATGAAGTTGCTTGGCAAGCCCGCCGACGAGATCGTGGGGCGGACATGCTGCGAGCTCGTGCACGGCACATCGGGGCCGATCGAGGACTGCCCGATGGTGCGCATGCGCCAGAGCCGCCGCCGAGAGGTCCTGGAACTAACCCTCGGCGACCGTTGGTACAATGTGACCGTCGACCCCATCTTCGACGATTCCGGCGAGATTCTCGGGGCCGTGCACCTGGTGTCTGATATCACCGATCGCAAGCGGAGGATCGACGAACTGCGCCGGGCCAAAGAGGCCGCCGAGGCCGCCGACAGCGCCAAGGACGAGTTCCTTGCCAAGATGAGCCACGAGCTGCGGACGCCGCTGAACGCCATCATCGGATTCTCCGAAGGTCTGCTGGACCGGGCAAACGTCCACCCCCTCAACGACCATCAGATGGATCGGATCACCAGGATTCTGGACAGCGGCCGGCACTTGTTGGACCTCATCAACGAGCTTCTGGACATCGCCAAGATAGAGGCCGGCAAGACCGAGCTGAGTACCACCTCGTTCGAGCTTCCGCCCCTGGCCGGGGAGATCGCCCGGGTGACGGAATCTCTGGTAATGAACGAGCCGTACCTGGACTTCTCGCTTCAGTTGGCCGATGCGCTGCCGCCGATAGAGTCTGACCGTGAAAAGATAAAGGCGATCCTGCTGAACCTGGTCAGTAACGCCGTGAAGTTCACGTCGCGCGGCTCGGTCGTCCTGCGAATCCAACAGGACCCAGGTGGGGTCGCCATCAGCGTCACCGACACGGGCATCGGAATCCCCGCAGACCAACTGGATCGCATCTTCCAGAGATTCACCCAGGTGAACGGCGCATCGGCCAGTCCCATGCGCGGCACCGGCCTGGGTCTGCCCATTGCCAAATCTCTTGCCGAGACGCTTGGAGGGACACTCACGGCGGTCAGTACCGAAGGTCAAGGCAGCACCTTCACACTGAGTCTGCCCTTGACCCCCCCCGCTGATGCCGAGACCGATGTGGTAACCGCGGGCGAGGGAGACGATCACGCTGGCACGCTTGTCGAGACGACCGGCTCGGATCGGGAGCGAACATGACGCCTAAGCGATTCGGGTGTGTGACATGGCAGAGGAGAGCGACATCATGAGCAAGGTACTGTTGGTCGAGGATGACCTTGAGAACCGGACGGTCATCGAAGACATATTCCAGTTCGATAACGTCGGGGCCGAGCTGATCGTGGCCGAGACCGGTGAGGAAGCGATGTGCCTGGCGGCGGAGGCCAAGCCCATCCTCGTCCTGATGGACATTCGCCTGCCGGGCATGGACGGCCTCGAGGCCGCGCGGGCCCTCAAGGCTGACCCAAGAACCGAAGACACCACCATCTGGGCCATCACCGCCTACGCCAGAACGGAGGACAGGGACAAGGCAGTCGCTGCCGGGTGTGATGACTACATCACAAAGCCCTTCAAGAAGTCGGAGTTGGTCACGAAGCTACGCGCGTTTGTAGCGTCCTGTGTGAAAGTGGGGTAGCAAGATGCCAAAGGTACTCATAGTCGACGACGACGAAAACAGCCGCCTTGCGCTGATCGACGCGCTGGCGGGCGAGCAGTTCACCATCTTCGAAGCGGCAGACGGCGAGGCGGCGCTGAGCGTCATTGCACAGCAGGCCCCGGACGTCATCCTGCTGGACATCATGATGCCCGGTATGGATGGCGTGCAGCTGTGCCACACCATCAAACAGACCGAACACATCTGCGACATCCCCGTCATCATGGTCACCGCCATGGGCGATGAACAGGACGTCCTGAGGGGCCTGAAGGTCGGCGCCACAGATTACATCTCCAAGCCGTTCAGCGGACAAGTGGTCCGCGCCCGCGTACGCGCTGCGCTGCGATCAAAGCTCGCACACGATGAAGTCGCGCAACTGGCCTCACAGGTCTCCACGAAGAACCGGAAGTTGGCGCAGTTCGCCGGCACGGCGGAACGGTTCATCGATGACGTTTCCCACGATTTCCGCAGCCCGCTGACCGTTATCCAGGAATTCGCGTTGATCGTCGCGGATGGCTTGGACGGGCCGGTGACCGAGAAGCAGGTGGAGCATCTCCGCGTTATCACCAGCGCCGTGGAGGATCTGTCCCGCATGGTCGACGACCTTCTGGACAGCAGCAAGCTCAGAACCGGATCTTTACGTGTTGATCGCCGGCCGCACTGTGTGGAAGAGATACTCAACTCCGTTAGGCCCATCATCAGCAGCAAGGCGCGAAGGAAAGGGGTTAGGCTGCAGGAGAGCATCGAGCTCGACTTGGGTAAGGTATTTGCCGACAAGGGCAGGGCCGGACGGGCCATCCTCAACCTCGCCGTCAATGCGATCAAGTTCTCCCCCAAGGGCGGACAGGTGACGCTGTGGGCCAAGCTTCACGAGAGCGGAGACGTCCAGATCGGCGTTACCGACCACGGCCGCGGCATGTCGAGCGAGGAGTTGGAGGTCGTCTTCGGTCGTTTCGCACAAACAGGCGACCAGACCGGATCCGCCAATGGGCTGGGCCTGGGCCTTTGCATCGTCAGGGAGCTGGTCGCGCTGAACCTCGGGGAACTTCAGGTGGTAAGCGAGCCAGGCCAGGGGAGCACGTTTTCGTTTACTCTGCCAACAAACGAACCGGCCGTCATCCTGGGACGATACTTCGACCAACTGGCCGAGGCTAGCGGACCGCTGGACCGGCTGGCGGTATTGCGTGTCTCGCCCGAAGATCCCAAGCTCGACTACGAAGACCTGCACACCTTTGTGACCGGGGCCTGCTATCCGATGGACCTGGTGCTAGACAGCGACGACGCCGGCTGCTTGCTCGCAATCGGACTGACGGCCCAACCGGATCTCTGGATGCAACGGCTCCGCTCGACATGGGCCGAGATGGTCCCGGACAACCCGAACGAACGGAAGTGCGAAATCCGCGTCGAGCACGTCGGCTCGTGGTCTTACCGCCAGGAGAGGGATTCCCTGGTGTCGTTCTTGATCGGCTTGTTGCACGGGAGTGCGTCCTATGCACGGAACAGTTCTGATCATTGATGACGATCCGGTGATTGTCGAGGCCATGAGCACGCGGCTCGCCCAGGCGGGATACGAGGTCCATTCCGCCGCCGACGGTCAGGGAGGGCTTGCGGCAGCCGAACAACTGCGCCCGGACGTGATCCTACTTGACATCACCTTGCCGGACATGGACGGCTTCAAGGTCAATCGTTGCCTGAAGACCTCACCCGATCTGGCCGACATACCGGTGATCTTCGTCTCGGCCAAAGTCAAGGACTGGGCCAAGCGGAAGGCCTTTGCCATGGGGGCAAGATTCTATCTGTCCAAACCCTACGACTTTAACCGCCTAATTTCTGTTGTCGATGCCACAGTCACGGGCGCCGGTGCCCTGAAATAGGAGGGAACGATCGTGGAGACGCCCAGAATCCTTATCGTCGACGACGACCAAGAAATTGTGGAGGCGCTGTCGACCCGTCTGTCCGCTGAGGGGTTCGAATGCGTAGGGGCCAACAGCGGCGACGACGGATTCTCGCTGTTCCAGGCCGGTGGAATCGACTTGGTGATCACCGATGTAATCATGCCTATGTCCGACGGGTTCAGCATGGTTCAGTGGATCCGCCAGATCAGCGATGTCCCCGTCATTGTCATCACCGGATACGACCGCTGCCGAGAGCCGTTCCTGTCTGACTTTCCGGACATCAAATGCATCGGCAAGCCGTATGAGTCAGCCCAGGTGGTGGGCCTCGTGCGAGCAGAACTGGCTGCCCACCGTGACACGGCCTTCAAGTAAAAGGGTACGACTATGAAGAAACCCACAGTCCTTATAGTGGACGACGATACAGAGCTGCTTGACTCGCTGTCACTGCGACTGCGCCATGAGGGGTTCGACGTCAGTGTGGCTGACGGCGGGTATCAAGGGCTGCAGACAGCGAAGCGGGAGCTGCCCGACGTGCTCATACTGGACATCCACATGCCGGCCGGTGAGGGCTTCACCGTCCAGGAGCGGCTCCAGAAGATGGGAGGCCCCTGGCCGCCAGTGATCTATCTGACCGGGGATAAGTCCATGCGAGCCGAGATCGGGGCCAAACGGCTGGGAGCATTCGCCATTATCTACAAGCCGTTCGATTTCTCGAGGCTTCTGGACACCGTAAAACGTGCCGCCAGCCTCTCGCTGCACGCCACGTGAGACGCGGTACATTCATGGAGGGGGGCGGGCAGTCGCCAATAAAGGACTAGGTGGCTGCCCGTGATTCCTTTCAGGAAGGCTCTGCAGCCGACTTGCAGTTGTTTCTTAGGGCGGAGATATTCGGCTGGCATGAAGGGCTCACCTCTGCGTAGAGGCAGTAGACATCGCCTCGCCGCGATCTAGAAGCGTCTACCTTCTTCGCCGAATCAGCGTTCAGGCACCGTAGCCGCGTTTGCGGCGAAGGAGGCCCAACCCACCAAGCACCACCAGCGACAGCGTGGCGGGTTCGGGGATATAGTTGGCCGCCAACGCCGTCAAATCGGCAATATCAACGATCCAATCGTAATTGAAGTCGCCCTGATTCCAGTTCTTGGCGCCGGGGCTTATTGTGGACCAGTTAGCGCCCAACGCCGTCAGATCGACGATGTCCACCTTCAGGTCCCCGTCTGTGTCGCCGCGGGCGAGGATCGGATCCGGCGCATGTGGATTGGGCACATCGCCAAACCAGATATCGTCGGTGGTCATCAAGTCGGCCCAAGCCCAGTCGCCGGGGATGCCAGTGCAATACAAGTGCCTCGGGGCGGATATGACCTGCGTGGGGTCCTTGAACGCGTCGTTTTGACCCGAGTCCAGCGGAAAAGCACTCACCCACATCCCGTCGAGGTACATGTTGATGTATGCGTTGACGCGATCCCAAGCGAAACCAACCGTGTGTTCGCTGAAGTCGTCTGCTGTGATGTAGCCCGGCGGGAGGGTGATTTCAGAGCCGGGGCCAGAGTGACTGTCGGTCACTCCGAAGTCCGTTGTCGTTATGATCCCGAATTGGCCCTCCTGCATGCTCTTGGAGTAGCCCAGATAGATCCCATACCCTTCGCCGCTGTCGTTGACAACAAAAGCACGCGTCACTTTCCAGCCCAGTCCGCCGGCGCCCATGTGCCCGCCCGGGTGGATGATATCGAACGAGAAGTAGACGGTGTCGGCCAGCGTGGTGTTGCTAAGAGGCTTGCTGGCCCGCGCGCGAAGACTATCGACGGTATCCTGGCCCATGGCGGCGTGACCGTACACACCGTAGCGGGTGAGGTTTATCGCTCGGACCTCTCGTTGCAGGTCCGTCCAATCACTGGTCATCTCTCCATCGTTGAAGTCGTCAAAGAAATACTCCACTGCCGCCGCCGGCGCCGCGACCGTAGCGCAGACAACAGACGCACAACATCCTGCCAGTAGAACAAGACTTTTGCTGTTCATCTTTTCCGCTCCTTTCTTAAATGTGCGCGGACCTCTCACCAGTGAGCACAATCGAGCGGAACAACCCTCCTACCCCCACAGCCAGGCGTATCTATTTGCGTCGGCGAATCAGCGCCAGCCCGCCGATTGCCAATAACGACAGCGTGGCAGGTTCGGGGACAATGGCAACACGGAAGCCGATGTAGACGGTCCCGCCCGCTGGGTAATCGCCAGTCCGAGTCGCTGAGAGCAGATTACTACCACTACCGTGGAATGAGCCGCCCCGCACGCCGCGGAAAACATTCGGAAAGATTGCTTCATTCCATTCCCACACATTGCCGCCCTGATCGAACGTGCCATAGGGGCTTGCGGAGTTCTCGAACTCACCAGTCTCTGTGCGGTAATACGGACTGCCGATTGTATAGTCACTGGGAGACACCCAGAAGTTGGCATTGTTGCCGCCGTCGGGAGTGAACAGGTCATTGCCCGGCTCGGTATTACTATTCGTCGGCCAACGCCAGTAGTTGCCCGTCACGCCATCGTTCTTGTGATACACGGCCTTGTACCACTCATCTTCGGTGGGGATTACGTACACGGCGTCTGCCTCACGCGCCACAGCCACGAGGGGTGCGTCGGCATTTGCCCCGTTGAGGTAGTACGCCCCGTCCTCGGTGCTGTTCAGGTCCTGCGCGCCTATGGGCTGGCCGTTGTGTAGCCAGTTGGCGAAACGGGCCGCATCTCCCCAGGAGACGAAGTTCACTGGCCGCTTCGCCCAGTCAGCCGCTACGGAGTACGTGTAGCTGGCCGACGAGCCGCTGCGATCAATCTTGCACCCGAAGCTGTGCGACCACATGTCCGTGTTGTACAGGCCGTACGTGTCCGTCGCCGCCACGGCGTTGAGGAACTCGGTGTATTGTCCTGCCGTCACCTCGTACTTCCCGATGTTGTAGGTGTAGTCCACCGCGCCGTAGCCAGGCGTTTCGTAGCGGGTGTCGGCCGTGTTCCCGACGTTGCCCACGGGGACAGTCTCGATGATCACGCCCTGCGCCGTATTTGCCAAGCCCAAGACCACCACACAACTGAACACGACCAATGCTTGTTTGAACATTATCCTGCCCTTTACCAAAAGTAGACGTACTTCATCCAATGGGAGCTCCGCCAGTGCGGCCTGAGGCAAGAAGGTGCGAGTGAGCGAGAACGCTCTTACCCTCACATTGAATCAGCAGGCTCTGCCGATTACAGCTCCGCCGCTCCCAAAGCGGGCCGGAGCAAAAGTGATAATACGCCCTTTTGGCTATTTCGCAAGCTTTTTCATAAACGCATTTGCCGATTTACCCACCAATCCCGCCTTCAGACGGCCGCACCAAAACCAGTTGGCCCGCGTGGTTGCTTCGCTGCGCTACACAAGCCACGGCACCCATCAAGTACCTAGGAACCAGGACCTAACAACTAAGAACCATTCTGCGCGCGCACGGCTGCACGGGGGGCGCCAATTGCTGCGGAAAAACTGAGGGAAATATCTTACGGCCAGGCCGTGCCTTGCCGGCAGCCAGCGCCAAAAACGACCGTCATTGCGCGCGCATAAGCTCGCGCGGCGGGTAAGTATGGAGGCGCTTTGTGCGCCGCCGGTGTTGTTTGACAACAACATAGGGATTGATCTGTGCCCGCAGATTCCAACGGCCGGGGGCGAAATTTTCGGCAGGCGGCGCGCGCAAAAGCGCAACTGCTTGCGGCTACAGTAGCTACCGTTTTTTGGACCTGCTACAAACTGCCAGAAACCGTCAGAAACTGCTACAAACCGCTAGAAACTGCGTCTACTTGCTACAAACCGTCAGAATCTGCGACAACTGGCGCGTCTCGGCGACACCCACAGACGACGATACCCGGCGATCATCGCGGCCGGCTGGGCCTGCACTTTGGCTTGAGCGAACGGGGGTTTCGTGCTACAATACTGACCAGTCAGTTTTGCTAATATGTATCCTTCTCAAGGAGGGCCATGCTCGAGAAGGAGCCCACATAGGCGATCCAAGAGCCTATAGTCGAAACAATCGTCAGGAGGACGGCGATGGTCAAACAAGACCGGCGTACACAGATCATGAACGCGGTTGAGAAGCTGTTCACCAGCCGTCGCCTCCATGAAGTGACCCTCGACGACGTCGCCCGCGAGGCGAAAGTCGGCAAGGGGACGATCTACCGCTACTTCAAGGACAAGAACGACTTGTTCTTTCGCACCGCTATCAGCGGTTTCGATCACCTCTGCGAGTTGCTCAAGCAGAACGTCCGGGAGGATGCCACGTTCGAACAGCAGCTACTCGGGGCATGCAGCCAGATCCGCAGTTTCCATCGCCGTCACCGCCCGCTGTTTCGGATGATGCGGTCCGAGGATGCTCGGATGTCGCTTTCCAAGGGCACGCTGCCCAAAAGGTGGACCCACCATCGCAAGAAACTCGCCGCAGCCGTCGCCGATATCCTGCGCAGAGGCATTGACGAGGGCAGGGTGCGCATGGACGTTCCCGTGGAGGTGCTCGCCGGGTATCTGCTGGGTATGCTGCGGGCGCACTGGCGAGGCCAATGCAACCAGGACGAGTCGGTGGACAGCTTTCGTCAGGTCGTCGAGGTTTTCTTGAACGGGGCCGGTCCTTCAGACAAGACCGACCCGGTTAATCGGTCGCGGACAATGAGTTACGCGAGGCGCTGAGGAGGCAGATTCACGTGGTTTGGCGGATAGCATTCGGGATTACCCTATCTTCAGCGCTACTGTGCGCTGCGGGGTGCCAGCCCGCCGCCTACCGGCAGGACGCCGACGATGCGGCGCTGTCGATCATCGAACGGGCACAGCGAGAGGCGCTGGGCCGGGATCAGCCGTTCAGCATAGAACAACCCTCCCAGACGCTCCGCCGTCGGCTGCTTTTGGCGCAGGACTTGCCATATTCGGGCAAGACCGCCCTGGGCGTGGCGGATCTGAAGACGATCGCCCATTGGCCCGAGGCGGACTATCCTCCTGCCGCCGACCCGCCCGGCGAGGTTGGTTCGGTCCAGCCGCTGGACGATCCACTTCGGGTCTCCATGGTCGACGCGCTGATGATCGCGGCTCGCAACAGCCGGGACTACCAGACGCGCAAGGAACAGCTCTTCGAATCTGCACTGGCCCTGGACCTGGAGAGCAACGATTTCCGCTATCTGTTCGCCGGTGCCCTGGAGTCCAGGTACATCGACAATCCCGGGGCAGGCCCGGACGTGCGCGGCCTGGAGAACACCGGCACTGCATCCATCGCAAAGCGGTTCAAGACCGGCGCAGCCTTCACCGCAAGTCTGGCCCTGGACCTGGTGAAATTGCTGTCACTGGATCGGGCGTCGTCGTTCGGGATCCTCGCCGACGCCACAATCATGATCCCGCTGTTGCGCGGATCGGGCACCCACATCGTCACCGAACCACTGACACAGGCCGAGCGAGACGTCGTCTACTCGATCCTCTTGCTGGAACGGTTCAAGCGGACGCTGGCGGTGCGGGTGGCGACCCAGTACCTCTCCGCGTTGCAGCAGCTCGACCAGGTCAAGAACACCGAGCAGAACTACCGCGGGTTGGTTACCGGGGTCCGCCGGACCAGGAGGCTGGCCGAGGCCGGTCGACTCCCGGAGATCCAGGTCGACCAGGCGCGGCAGGATGAACTGCGGGCCAGGGACCGCTGGATCGGGGCCCAGCAGACGTACGCACGCCGGGTGGACACGTTGAAGCTCACGCTGGGCTTGTCTGCGGATGCGCGCATCGAGCTGGAACACTCGCAGTTGCAGAAAATCGCCGAGCAGGCCCAGCAGGTCCTTCAGGCCCTGACCACCCAGCCGGACGAGCAGACCGACCAGGAGCCGGTCTCGGCGGACGCGCCGGTGACGCTTAGGCCCCCCAGCCGACAGGGCGGTCCGCTTGAGATCGAGCCAACCAGAGCGATCGAACTAGCCTTCAAGCACCGCCTGGACTTGTCCGTGCTGCACGGAGAGGTATTCGACGCCCAGCGCAAAGTAGTGGTGGCGGCGGACGCGCTGCGGATGGGGCTGACCCTGGTCGGAACGGGCCAGGCGGGAAACCGCCGGACACTCAGTTCGGCGGGTCTGCCCAACGTTCATCTGCGACCCGAAATAGGCCTCTACACTGTGGAGTTGGCGCTGGACCTGCCGCTTGAAAGAACATTCGAACGGAACGTCTACCGCAGAACCTACATCGCCCTGGAGCAATCCGTGCGCCAGGTCCAGGAACTGGAGGACAGGATCAAGCAGGAGATCCGCGACGAGCTGCGATCGCTGCTGCAGGCGAGGGAGAGCTTCCAGATCCAGGACGAGGCGGTCCGTCTGGCGGAACGCCGCGTCAAGAGCACGGCCTTGTTCCTCCAGGCCGGCCGGGCCGAGGTACGTGACGTGCTGGAGTCCCAGGAGGCGCTACTGTCGGCCCAGAACGCCCGGACGGCGGCCCTGGTTAACTATCGTGTGACGGCGCTGGAACTGCAGCGTGACATGGGGCTATTGAAAATCGATGATCAAGGACTGTTCAGTGAGTACCAGCCCAATGACAACGAATAACAAACGGCGGAAAATTGATTGGAGCGGGCTTTGGCAAAATAAGGCCTTGGTCCCTCTGGCGATCATCCTAATCGTCGCGTCGGTTGGTGTTGGGTGGTGGCTCAGCTCGGGCGACGAGGATAACCGGAACATGCCCGTCTTTTCCGCCAGGCGAGGCCCTCTGACGATCAGCGTGACCCAATCTGGGACACTGAAGAACCGGGAGCAGATCATCGTCAAGAGCAGGGTGCAGGGTCGCAACACGATCCTGTGGCTGATTCCCGAGGGCGCCTACGTCAAGAAGGGCGATAAGCTCGTGGAACTGGACGGCAGCAAGCTGGGCGACCAGAAGACCCAGCAGCAAATCGTGGTGCTCAACTCCCAGGCCTCCTTTATCCGCGCCCGGGAGAATCTCGCCGTCTCAAAAAGCCAAGGCATAAGCGACGTGGCCCAGGCGGAACTGACGTACAATTTCGCCAAGCTGGACCTGAACAAGTATCTCGCGGGGGAGTATCCGCGTGAAATGCAGCAGGCGGAGGCCGAGATCACCATCGCCACAGAGGAACTGCAACGAGCCGAGGACAAACTGGATTGGTCCACACGCCTTGCCGGGGAAGGTTATATCACCAGAACAGAACTGCAGGCCGATCAGCTCGCCTGCAAGAAGACCCAGCTCAATCTGGAACTGGCGATCGGGAAGCTGGACCTGCTCAAGGAGTACACCCACGGGCGACGGCTTGAGCAACTCGAAAGCGACGTCGAGCAGGCGAAGATGGCTTTAGACCGTGAAGAACGCAAGGCCGCGGCCGATCGGGTCCAGGCCCAGGCCGAACTGAAGGCCAAGCAGTTGGAGTACAAGAACCAGCAGTCCAAGCTCGCGAAGGTCCAGCGGCAGATAGACAACTGCGTGATCCTGGCTCCGGTAGGCGGAATGGTTGTGTACGCCACGACCGGAAAGGGGCACTGGCGGGGCAACGTCGAGCCGCTGGACGAAGGACAAGACGTCCGCGAGCGCGAGGAGCTGATCTATCTTCCGACTACCTCGTCCATGATCGCCGAGGTGAAAGTCCACGAGTCCTCCCTGCGAAAGGTCCGCCAGGGCCTCCCGGTCCGCATCCACGTGGACGCCCTCCCGGAGCGACAGTTCATCGGGCAGGTCGGGAAGATCGGGCTGCTTCCGGATGCCCAAAGCGCGTTTCTCAACCCGGACCTGAAGGTTTACGCCACGCAGATCTATATCGAACAGGACGCCGGGGATCTCCGTGCGGGGATGACCTGTCGGGCTGATATCATCGTCGCCCAATACGCCGACGCGATCTACGTCCCGGTGCAGTCGGTCACCCGGGTCGGGACCCAGCACATGGTCTACGTGATGGGGTCAGACAGTGTCGAGGCGCGCGACGTGAAGGTCGGGCTGGACAACAATCGCATGATCCGAATCCTCGAAGGCCTAAGCGAGGGCGAGAAGGTGCTCTTGAACCCGCCTCTGGCGCCATCCGAAGCGGTCCAAGCCCTTCCAACGATTCTGCAGGACCTGCCCGCTCCCACCACTCAACCGGCTCCCGTAGGCGACGACATAGCGACCAGTCAACCGACGTCCAGGCCCTCGTTCGACCGCAATAGGCGGCGAAACATGTCGCCGGAGCAGCGCCGAAAATTCTTCGAGAACCTCACGCCCGAGCAGCGCAAGCAGCTCGAGCAGCTTCGCAGGAGGCAAGGCGGGAGCGGCCGACGCAGGCGCAACCGCCAGCAGCAGCAGTAGGACGGCGCCATGGCCAGTCAAACCGCGGAAACTCTGGTCGTACTGGAGGATGTCCATAAGATCTACACCATGGGCACGCAGCAGGTCCGCGCCCTGGCGGGGGTGAGTCTGTCGATCGATGCGGGCAGCTTCTGGGCGATCATGGGGCCCAGCGGGTCGGGCAAGAGCACGATGCTGAACCTCCTGGGATGCCTTGATCGTCCAAGCTCCGGACACTACATCCTCAACGGCCAGGACGTTGCTCTGCTGGACGATGATAAGCTCAGCGAACTGCGCCTGCGCCAGTTGGGATTCATCTTTCAGAGCTTCAATCTGATTCCACAGCTGACCGTCCAAGAGAACATCGAGCTTCCGCTTTACTACCTCGGGTGGGAGGCCCAGCCCAGCGCCGAGCGGGCCAGGGAGCTGGCCGAGCTGGTCGGCCTGGCGGATCGCTTTCACCATCGGCCCATGGAGCTTTCGGGCGGTGAGCAGCAGCGAGTCGCGGTGGCCCGTTCGCTGGCGAACGACCCCGTGGTCCTGCTGGCGGATGAGCCCACGGGAAACCTAGACACGGTCACCGGGAGGCAGATCATGGAACTGCTGGCAGAACTGAACGACAAGCAGGGCAAGACCATCCTGATGGTGACGCACGAGCCTGAAATCGCCACCTACGCCACCCACCATCTTCACCTGCGGGACGGAAAGATCGATCGCTTGGAAAAGACCAACTGATGCAGCACTCGCGCACATTCCGCAACGTCCGCCTTGGCGTCAAGAACCTGATGATCCACAAGCTGCGGTCCGGCCTGACGATCCTGGGCATGGTGTTCGGCGTCGGTAGTGTCATAGCGATGCTGTCGGTCGGCGAAGGCGCCTCTCGAGAAGCCATGGAACAGATCCGCAAGCTCGGGAGCAACAACATCATCATCACGGCGATGAAGCCTGTCGAAGACGACTCGGCCAGTATTCAACGGGTTAGGATGAGCATATACGGTCTTCTCTACGAAGACGAGAAGCGGATTCGCGAGACGATACCCACCGTGCAGCAAACCGTCCCGATCAAGCTGATTCGAAAGGACGGGTATTTGGGTGAACGGACAATGGAACTACGGATCGTCGGGACCACTCCTGACTGGTTCGAGCTTGTCGTCCGGAAGGTCCTGGCGGGGCGCGTCCTGAACCAGCGAGACACCGAGAAGAAGGCGGCCGCGTGTCTGTTGACCGAGCACGGCGCCAGGCGCCTGCTGGCGACACAGAACACGATCGGCGAGTCCATCCGGATCGGCCCCGACCACTTCGAGGTCGTCGGGATCATCCAAACCGAGACCGCCAGCGGGGGAATCCAGACGCCGGACCAGGAGGTCGACGCGTATATCCCGCTGAACGTCGCCCGCGAACGATACGGGGACATGATCGTCCGCCGCACAGCCGGGGCCCGCCAGCGTGAGTTTGTCGAACTGCATCAGATCCTGGTGCAAGTCCGATCGATCGACCAGGTCGAATCGACCGCCCAAGCGATCGAGAAGATGCTCAGACACTTCCACCAAAAGAAGGACTATCGCATCAGCGTCCCCCTTGCCTTGCTGAGACAGGCCGAGGCCACCAAACGCACCTTCAACATCGTCTTGGGATCCATCGCCGCGATCAGCCTGCTGGTCGGGGGGATAGGAATCATGAACATCATGCTGGCGACCGTGACGGAACGGACGCGCGAGATCGGGATCCGCAGGGCGATCGGCGCCAAGCAACGGCAGATCGTCGGACAGTTCCTGATCGAGACCATGGTCCTCTCGACCGTCGGCGGGCTGACAGGGATCGTGATCGGAGTGTCCATCCCCTGGTTGATCACTGTCCTGACCGAGATGCCCACGATCGTCACGTCCTGGAGTATTCTGCTGGCATTGGGAATCAGCGTCAGCGTAGGGATCATTTTCGGGCTTTACCCGGCCGTCCGCGCAGCCAGGCTGGATCCGATCGCGGCCTTACGGCACGAGTAGGGCCCGCAGACGGCCCCCCACCGTCGATTCGCAACACACGCCGGTCAGTTGACAAGCTCCCTTGCGGCGGCGAACTACCCCTGCTAGCGTTTGTCCGACCAGCAGGAGCCTCGTATGAGCGATCGTGCTGTGATATTCGACATGGACGGCGTGCTGGTGGACAGCTACCAGGCGCACTTCGTCTCCTGGAGCCGCATGGCAGCCCAGCGCGGGCTGGTGATAACGCAGGAGCAATTCGCCGCCACCTTCGGCCGCACAACCCGCGAGATTATACGCCAGCTGTGGTCCGATCGGATCGACGAAGATGACATCGCCCGCATGGACCAGCTCAAGGAGCAGATCTACCGCGAGATTTTGCTGGCGGATTTCCCCCAGATGGACGGCGCCGGTGAGTTGCTGGGGGCCTTGAGCGACGCCGGGTTCGCGCTGGCGATCGGCTCGTCAGGCCCTCCCCAAAACGTTCAGGTCACACTGAAGCGTCTGACCAATGCCCAGCTCATCGCCGTAACCGTCGACGGAACCCAAGTCACTGGCGGCAAACCGGATCCCGAGGTTTTCCTAACGGCGGCCCGCAAGCTCGCGCTGCCCCCTTCCCGATGTGCGGTAATCGAGGACGCCCCGGCCGGTATCGAGGCTGCCCGCCGCGCCGGGATGGCCGCTATCGCAATCACCGGCACGACCACGCGCCGGCAACTCCACGCCGCCGATCTGATCGTAGATTCCCTCCGCCAACTGACGCCGCAAGCAATCGGCGAAATGATAGAGCAACAAGCCAAATAACCCCAGCCAACAACCGTTATCAAATCACGCCGTCGAACGGTTCGGCGCTGAGGTTCTGGCAGCCGCAATAAAGGCAGCGGCCGTGACGGGTGGACATGGTCCGATCGCACTTCGGGCAGCGATAGATATTCTTGGGTTTAGAGATCTTCCCGTCGGGCCGTCCGTCTTCCAGATCAATCTGGCGGATCCGCTCCATGAGCTGCTCTTCCGTCAGGCCGGTCTGCTCCTGAATCAGCGACCACACAGCCGTGGTTATCAGCACCAGCTTCTCGAACCGCTCCGACATCTCCCGCAACTGCGAGCCCAGTGAGGCTACCTCCTTGGCCCCGTGTTCAGCCTTGTCCTTGGCCTCGTTGATCCGCTGCGCCTGATGTGCGTAGTACAGCATTCCGCCCAATCCCAACATCGCCTAATCTCCCATCGGCGCCCTGGTTCAGGTTCAAGCCCTACGTGGCCTTACCCGGCCAGTCGCCGCTGAAGACCCTAACCGCCGGGCCAGTCATCGTGATCGAATAATCTTCACCGACGCTGATTTCAAGGTCGCCGCCCTGCATGACAACGGTGATATTACCATCGCACAGGCCCAGCCGGTGCGCCACCGCCGCCGCTGCGCTGGCACTGGTCCCTGAGGCCAGCGTATAACCCGCCCCCCGCTCCCATATCTCAATCCGGATCCTTCCCCGGTCCAGGACCTTCATAAACTGCACGTTCGTCCGGTTGGCGAAGCGAGCGTCCGACTCTATCGGCGGGCCGTACTTGCACGCATCGGCGGCGCTAAGATCATCGCACAGAATTATGCAGTGCGGATTGCCGATCGTCGCTGCGCAGAACCTGAAGCTCTTACCGGCGACAGTGATTTCCTCGTCGAGGACCTCCCGCCCCTCACCGGTCACAGGGATGTCTCGCGAGTTGAAGCTGACCTTTCCCATCTGGACGGTAATGCTGCCACCGCCCTGGCCCACCTCGCAGACGACCGCCCCGCCCTTGGTGACCACTTCAAACGCCGTGTCGGTTACCTTCCCAGTGTCCCACAGATACCGCGCGAAGATTCGCAGCCCGTTGCCGCTCTTCTCCGCTTCGGTCCCGTCGGGGTTGAAGATGCGCAGCCCAAAACTTCCACCTTCGCCGCCGATCGGCCCGAACAGAAGCCCATCGCTACCAACGCCATGGTGGCGGTCGCATATCCGCCCAATCTCCGCTTCGGCGGGGCACTGACCCGCATCGGAGGCGTCCACCACGATGTAGTCGTTCCCTAGCGCGTCATATTTGTGGAAATGCATCGCGGTCACTCCGGATCGCATCGGACATGAGTATACCGCCCCAAGCAGATACCTCAAGCACGGCTGATCGCGGTGGCGGCGACCTTTCTCCCGCCGTACCTCGCGTCAACCCCCCTACCGGCCCCCTCGGCCGGCCTACCCCACCTGCAGCTCCTTCTTGCGACGCTCCAGTTGAGTGCGCAGGCGTTCGAGAATAGCTGAGTGCATCTGGGAGACGCGGCTCTCAGACAGGTCCAGCGTCTGGCCGATCTCCTTCATCGTCATCTCCTCGAAGTAATACAATAGGATGATCAGCCGCTCCGCCCGGCTCAGCCCCCGCGTAACCAACTCCCTGACGTCCTTGCGCTCCACCGCCTGCAGCGGATCGTCGCTGCGCGCATCCTCAAGGACGTCGATCTCGCAAACATCGCGGTTGGAGTCCGTCTCGAACCACTTTCGGCTCAGCGAGACCACCCCCACCGCCTTGGCGTCGCGCTGAAGCTTACGGAACTCCGCAACAGGCAGCCTCATCGCCTTGGCCAGCTCTTTGTCGGTCGGTTTGCGGCCCAGCTGCGCCTCCAGCTTTCGCCCGGCGTCGCCGACCTTGTGCGCCCGGGAGCGGACCAACCGCGGGACCCAGTCCATCGACCGCAGTTCGTCGAGGATCGCCCCGCGGATCCGCGCAGCGCAATACGTCTCGAACTTCACACCTCTGCCCGGGTCGAACGCATTGATAGCGTCCATAAGGCCGAAGATCCCGGCCGAGATTAGATCGTCCAGCTCCACCTCGTCCGGCAGCTTACTGTGCACCCGGTCGGCAGTGTACTTGACGATAGACAGGTAATTCTCCATCAGTCTGTTGCGAGATTCATCGTCGTGGCGTCTCGTGAACCTCTTCCACAACTTCTGGAGCTCTTCCTTCGAGCCGACCTGCTGAGCTGTTCTCATGATCTTCCCTTTCGTCGGAACCCCCACACCGTTCCGCCACGGCTGCTGAGGCCCTTTGACCTGCCTATCGACCACCTTCGCACGCCCCCCCTGCGTCGCGCCCCTCATCGAGGCCCGCCTGGTCGACCCTACCGAGCTTATTGCTGCTTTTCGATCCGCCACTGCCAACCGCCTATCCTTGCCTATGTCGCCTATATTATTTATCCCCCGTATCCTCTATAGTCAACCTCTTTTTCCTAATTTTTTACAGTTATTTTTTGCACAACTGGCTTCTCTGTGATGCCCTGTACGCCCAACGTCTTGTACGATCAGCAGTTACCATGATGCTAGTAGATCCTTCCACCACCAGCTCCCGGCGCCTCTCCGGCGCGCTGCTCCGCCGACCGGCCCTCCTCTGTCCCGTTTTCCTGTCCGTCAAGCTGAATGAAGTACTGCCGAATCTCCTGCATCGATTTGTGCTGCGCCTTCAACTCCGCCAGCTTGTCCAGCCGCTCAAAGACGCTCTCGCCGTAGAGACGGTGCCCGCCGCGAGTCCAACGCGCCTCGGGAAGCAGCCCCATCGTGGTGTAGTTATGCACCGTTTGCCTGCTGACGTTTGCATACTCCACGACCTCACCGATCCGGTATAACTTCGGCGGGATGCGCCTGCGCCTCGCTGGCCGTCCGGTGCCCGGCGCGATTGGATGCCCCTCGCCTGCTCCGCGTTCCCCAGCGCGCGCAGGCTCACCGTGGATCTGCGAAGCCGGCTTTTCCGCCGCAGGACCGTTTTTCTGGGATTCGGACAACGACCAGTCTCCCATTACCTTTTACGTTTTACAAAATGTCTATAGGCCATCCGGAAGGCGATGTCAACTAGGAAAAAGATTCTTTTTTGCCTTTTTTTCCTCCCTCGGCCGCTTGCCCACCGGATGGCTCGTAGCCATTGTGGGCACAAGCAGTTAAGATCTTCCGTCTATCGCTCTGTGCTGGCCACTGAGACGGTCGCCTGCAATCCTCTCGCCCCCTCCCCTGCCTGTCGGGTCGGACACCTCCGCCGCGTCAACCCAAGGCCTACACAGGTATCTCTATGTCATCCAGAACGATCGGGCCTACCAGCAGACATGGAAGTTGGCCCCACTCAATCGGGCGGTTGAATTCCGCCCCCCCGAGGGATATGGTCTCGGTTAAGGATCCGCAGGAGAGGCGAATGCAACTTGACCTGAAATCCTACACCCAGACGGTGCGCGTCAGCGATGGCGCTTGGGCCACGCAGTTGCAGGCCGCAGGGCTTGCCCCAGGGGCTCCGCCGGAGCTTTGGAATGTCCAGAACCCCGGTGCCGTGGAGGCAGTGGCTCGCAGTTACGTCGAGGGGGGCAGTGACGTGATCATTACCAACAGCTTCGGGGCGAACCGGTTCGCCTTGGGCCCGCACAACGCCTCCACCCCCCCCGCCCAGCTCGCCCAGGCCGCATCTGCCATCAGCCGCAAGGCTGCCGTCAACACAGATGTACGGGTCTTCGGTTCTATCGGCCCGACCGGAAAGATCGTCATGATGGCAGATGTGCCCCCGGAGCAGTTCACCGCCGCGTTCAGCGAAGCCGCCTCCGCCCTGGCCGCGGGCGGGGCAGATGCGATTGTCCTGGAGACCTTCAACGAGCTGACTGAGGCCGAACTTGCCCTCAAGGCCGTCAAGGCTGCTGTCGAGCTGCCCGTCGTGGTCTGCCTGACATTCGCGTCGGGCCCCGAGGGAACGGCCACGATGATGGGGAACACCCCCGCCGACCTGGCGGCCATGTCCGAGGCCAATGGCGCCGATGCGGTGGGCGCCAACTGCGGCGCCGGGCCGGATAACTACATCAAGGTCGCCCGCCTGCTGCGTGCCGCGACCGCCCTGCCGATCTGGATCAAACCCAACGCCGGTCTGCCCGAACTAGGCCCCGAAGGGAAGACCATCTTTAAGATGGGGCCAGAGCAATTCGCAGCGCGGGTCCCTGAGCTGATCGCCGCCGGGGCCAACTTCATCGGCGGATGCTGCGGGACGACGCCGGACCACATCCGGGCGATCCGGGCAGCGGTCGATGCGGCGGGCGGGTAAGGCAGGGAAACGTGGGTGGCGTTGCGGGTTTGGCCCATCTGTCTATCGTTGGTGATCGAGCAGCCCCAGAACGTCCAGCGGACATTCGGCGAGTGTCTGCGCGCCGTTTTGGAGCAGTTCTTCGGCCGTTCGGAAACCCCACAGTGCGCCAACAGCGTACATCCCCGCCCTGCTCGCCGTCTGCATGTCCGTGTCGGTGTCGCCAAGGTACAGAAAGCTGCTCGGCGCGATCTCCAGGAGGCGCGATATTGCAATCGCACCGCTCGGGTCGGGCTTCGCAGTTACGCCGTCAGTGACTCCCTGGACCGCCGTAAAGTCCCAATCCGCCAGAAAGTCCGAGACGCATAGTTGCGTAAACTCGTCTGGCTTGTTCGACAGCACCGCCATCTTGACGCCGCGGTCGCTGAGGGCATCGAGAAGCTGGGGAATCCCATCGTACGGGATGGTATTGTTCCGCCACCGGCGCCGGTATTCATCCGACATGGCGGCGACGCACCGTTGGACCATCTCATCGCTGATCTGATCCGCCGGCAGCGCCCGGCGGACAAGGTTTTCCACGCCGGCGCCGACGAATATCTTATAGGCTGGGACATCATGGGTTGGCAAATGCAGCCGAGCCAGGACGGCGTTCATCGAATCGGCCAGGTCCTCGATGGTGTCCAGCAAGGTCCCGTCCAGATCAAATAGCACCGCATCGAACTTCATGCTGGCTTTCCGCAATAAAGACACGGGCCCGCGCGAATATGCAGGCCCGCAAATTGTGTTCTGGTTCCCCGGCGTCCGTCAGTCGACGTTCATCGCCATGAGGAACTCGGCGTTGGTCTGGGTCTTCTGGAGCCGTGCGATCAGTAACTCCATCGCCTCGACCGGCTGCATATCCGCCAAGACCTTGCGCAGCCGGTAGACGAGCTTCAACTCCTGCGGATCCAGCAGCAGCTCTTCCTTTCGCGTACCGGAGCGGCTGATGTCGATAGCAGGCCAGATGCGGCGGTCCACCAGGCGGCGGTCCAGATGCAGCTCGGAGTTACCCGTGCCCTTAAACTCCTCGAAGATCACCTCGTCCATCCGGGACCCGGTGTCGATAAGGGCCGTGGCGATCACCGTCAGCGAACCGCCCTCCTCGATGCAGCGAGCGGCCCCGAAGAACCGCTTGGGGGATTGCAGAGCGCTGGCGTCGACGCCACCGGTCAGGATCTTGCCCGAATGCGGGGCCTCGGTGTTGTAGGCCCTTGCCAGGCGGGTGACGCTGTCCAGCAGGATGACAACATCGCGGCCGTATTCGACCATCCGGCGGGCCTTGGCGGTTACCATCTCGGCGATCTGTATGTGCCGCGCGGGGGGCTCGTCGAATGTCGAGGAGATCACCTCGGCCTTGGTGTTGCGCTGCATGTCGGTGACTTCCTCCGGGCGCTCGTCGATCAGCAGGATGATGACGAACACATCGGGGTGGTTGGTGGTGATCGCGTTTGCGGTCTTCTGCAGCAGGATGGTCTTTCCCGTCCGCGGCGGGGCCACGATCAGCATACGCTGCCCGAAACCAATGGGCGTGACAATGTCGACAACACGCATGTTGATCTCTTCCGGTACGGTCTCCAAGAAGACCCGCCGGTCCGGATGCGTGGGAGTTAGATCCTCGAAATTGACCTTCTCGACGAGTTGGTCCGGCGCTTCGTAGTTCACCGCCTCGACCCGCAGCAGCGCGAAGTACTTCTCGGACTCCTTGGGCGGGCGAATCTGCCCGGCGATGATGTTGCCCTGATTCAACCCGAAGCGGCGAATCTGGGAGGGCGAGACGTAGATATCGTCCGGGCTTGGCAGGTAGTTGTAATCAGGGCTTCGCAGGAAGCCGAACCCGTCCGGTAGGATCTCCAGGACGCCCTCACCGTACATCAACCCGTCCTTCTGAATCCGGCCCTTGAGTATCTTGAACACCAGCTCCTGCTTGGGCAGGCCGGTATAGTCGCTCACGTCTTCGTTCTTGGCGATTTCGTGAAGCTCGGCGACGGTCATCTTCTGCAGGTCGGTGATGTGCAGCTCGCCGCGTTTGACGCGCTCGTACTTCTCGTGCATCTCCTCGTCAAAGCTGACGATGGTGTCAGCGCCCTGCGAAGAGTTGCTCGGGGTAGAGTTGGCGGCCTCGTCGGCCCCGCCCGAGTTGGCCCCAGCCGATTCGGATTCCGCAAGGGCCTGCTGCTGCTCGTCGTCATCGCCAGCATGCTTGTTGGGCCTCTTTGGCGCCTTGTTTTTTTTCTTCTCGATCTTTTCAGTCTTCGCCTTAGCCATCGCTAACACCTGCCTCCAAAAACAAAGCTTCAATAGAACAACACATTACAACCCACTCTTGGCAAGAACGATTCGAGCCAACAAGACAGGCCTGTTTCCGCCCGTCCGCCAACCGGTACCATCCCGCAGGTCCGACGAGAACGGGTTTTTCTTGGAATGCAACGCGGGGTGATGCAATCATCTCGCAAACCACCGTTCCGGAACAAAAACCTCCGAGCGATCAGACGGCTAGGAGCGATCAGCAACGTGAATTAACTGACAGAAAAGCTGCCGGATCTGCTCGCCCAGGCGGGAAACAGTGGACTTGTTACCAATAGTATAATCGCACTTTCGAGCCTTGGTGTCCAGTGAAATTTGCGATTTTTCTCTCGCCTCAAACGCCCTCCTGTCCCAGTGGCGCTGCGCCAGTACTCGGGCCAGCCGCAGGGGCTTGGCAGCTTCCACAAAGACCGTATGAGTGCAAAGCTCATCCCACCCGGCCTCAAACAGCACCGCCGCGTCCACCACGACCGCCGCAACGCTAGTATCGTCCTGAGCGGCAGCGATCCGGGCGGCGATCCCGGCCCGTATTGCCGGATGAAGTATCCGATTCAGGGCCTCGAGCTGATCGGGGTCTTGGAAGACGATCTGCCCCAGCGCCGCTCGGTCAACCTCACCGTCCGGGCTGAGGACCGCCTCGCCCCACTTGTCTTGGATCTTCCGGCGGATCGCGGATTCGGTCAGCAACTGATGCCCGATCGCATCGCCGTGAACCACCGCGCAGCCAAGCGCAGCAAATTCAGCAGCCACGGTGCTCTTACCGGAGCCTATACCGCCAACCAGGCCGATAACGGGTTTGGAGCTGGTAGGTTTGCTCATCCTGTGCGCCACAGCATTGTCGCCGCCGGGGCACGGGTAAGTCAAGGTCGCACCTGTCGACCCGCGACCTCGATCAGGACCTGACCCAGACGGACTACGTCCTGACACCGATGGTTCGCACAGAGGCTTATGCGCAGCCGCGCGGTTCCCTTCGGGACGGTCGGTGGGCGAATCGCCGCGACCAAGAAACCCGCCTCCAGCAGCGCGCCACCGATTTGGACAGTCCGGGCGGCCTCGCCGATGATGACCGGGACGATCTGGCTTTGCGAATCGCGCGTGTCGACCCCTCCCGCCCGCAGGTGCCCGCGCAGGTCCTCAGCCAGACCCATCAATCGCCCACGGCGCTGCGGCTCGTCGCGGATGATCCGCAGCGACGCAATCGCCGCTGCACATACCGCCGGCGGCGGGGCTGTTGTGTATATATAGGCCCTACCGGTGTTGCGAATGGTGTCAATTAGGACCTGCGGGCCGGCGACAAACCCGCCCAGGGCACCCAGCGCCTTGGACAGCGTTCCGACAGTCGCGTCGATCTGCTGTTCCACGCCAAGAAGCTCCGCCGCTCCTCGCCCGGCCTGCCCCAGGACCCCCGTGGCGTGGGCCTCGTCGATGAGCAACTGTGCGTCGTAGCGGCGTTTGATCTGGGCCAGTTCCACCAGCGGCGCCAGGTCCCCGTCCATGGAAAACAGCGAATCTGTCACAATCAGGCATCGGCGATAACGGCCGCGATGTCGATCCAGCAAGACCTCCAACCGTCGCACGTCACGGTGGGCGTACGTGCGGACCTTGGCTCCGCTGGACAGGGCCGCGTCGATGATGCTCGCGTGGTCCAGCTTATCGCAGAGGATCAAATCGCCCTTATTCGCCAAGGCGTGGATGGCGACGCGGTTAGCCATCCAGCCCGTCGGGGTAAGGACTGCGGCCTCTGTGCCCTCGAAGTCGGCCAGCTCCCGCTCCGCCTCGACGTGCAATTGTGTCGTACCGCTGATGAGCCGCGACGCCCCCGACCCGAGCCCCCACTTGTCTATCGCTTCGGTGGCAGCGGCCTTTATGGCTGGATCGGACGCCAGGGACAGATAATCATTGCTGCAGAAGCACACAACATCCCGCCCGCCGACACGAACGGTGGGTCCGGCCCCGGTCTGAAGGACCACCGGATGGCGGAGCAAGTCGGCCCGTTCCAGGGCCTCCAGGGACTCGGTCATCTGCCGCCAGATATCCATGAGACCCATTTTTCTTTGCTGCACACTTGCGGTCAACAGACTTGCGATATTAAATCTACCAAAGCGACGACAGCAGGGAGGCACCATGGAAGATAAATTGGTCGGCGACGGGATCACATTCGACGATGTTCTGTTGGTCCCCGCCCGCTCGTCCGTCCTGCCCCGCGACGTGGACACATCCACACGCCTGACCAAAAACATCCGCATCAACATCCCCCTGGTCTCGGCGCCGATGGACACGGTCACCGAAGCTGCGCTGGCGATCGCGCTGGCGCAGGAAGGCGGAATCGGAATCATCCACAAGAACCTCTCCGTCGAGGCCCAAGCGCGGGAGGTGGAAAAGGTCAAGCGATCGGAGAACGGAATAATAACCGATCCGATCACGCTTCCACCGAGCGAATCGACGGAGACGGTGCGCAGGCTCATGTCTGAACAGAACATCTCCGGGATCCCGATCGTCAACGACGATATGCGACTGGTCGGAATCCTGACGCGCCGAGATATGAAGTTCCTCTCCGGAGATGCGATGATCGCCAACGTGATGACCAAGAACAACCTGGTCACCGCCCCGCCGAACACCCCGCTCGATAAGGCCGAGAATATCCTCAACGAGCACAAGATCGAAAAGCTCCTTCTGGTGCACGATGACGGTCGTCTGGCCGGACTCATCACGATGCGCGATATCGACAAGATGCGTCAGTTCCCGCTGAGCTGCAAGGACGGACGCGGGCGCCTGAGAGCCGGTGCAGCCGTTGGTGTAAATAACACCAAACGCATCGAGGCGCTGATAGAAGCCGACGTGGACGTGATCGTGGTGGACTCGGCCCACGGGCACAGCGACAATGTCATCAAAACGGTCGAATGGATCAAATCCAACCACGATATTGACGTAATCGCCGGAAACGTCGCCACCGGCGCCGGGGCCGCCGACTTGGTCGCCGCCGGCGCTGACGCCGTAAAGGTCGGGATCGGACCCGGTTCGATTTGCACCACACGCGTGATAAGCGGGGTGGGCGTACCGCAGATAACGGCCATCCGCGAGGCCGAAAAGATGGCTTCCAAGAGAGGTGTCCCCATCATCGCTGACGGAGGAGCACGCCACAGCGGCGATATCACCAAGGCGATCGCCGCCGGGGCCTCGGCCGTCATGATGGGTAGCCTGTTCGCCGGGCTGGACGAATCGCCGGGCCAGATGATCATCTTTAAGGGCAGGCGGTTCAAGGTCTACCGCGGTATGGGCTCTCAAGGCGCGATGGTCTCCGGCTCGGCCGACCGATACGCCCAGGACCACCAGACGCACCCCGAAAAGCTCGTCCCCGAAGGCGTCGAGGGACGCGTCCCCTACCGCGGGCCGCTGGCGGAGTTCGTATACCAGCTCGTCGGCGGGGTTCGTGCCGGGATGGGATACTGTGGAGCGGGCGACATCGAACAATTGCGGACCAAGGCGAGATTTATCCGCATATCGGCCGCGTCTCAAGTTGAAGGCCATCCGCACGACATTACTATCACGCATGAAGCGCCGAACTATTCGCCGATGACAATGGATGAAAACGCCTAGAATTCACCGAACATGCAGCGGGTGCTGCAAACACCGCCGCTAGGTCGCCGCGACCGGGAGAAAAACGATGGACCACTGGAAATGGATTACGGGGATGTTGCTGGCGGGAAGCCTTTTGGGCGGGTGTGTACACCAGACGACCGGTAGCACCCGCGCCCTGGGCGCGGTCCCGTACGAAAGGGCCTTCGCCGCCGCAGTGACGACGATGTCACAGCACTTTGCCATTGAGGACTCTGACGCAAACGCCGGGACGATCCGCGCGCAACCAAAGCTCGTCCAGGCCGAACCGGACCGGCTCCTCGGCGGGTATCCAGCCCGTCAGGTCGCCACGTTATATCTGCGCCGTGAGGATGGACAGGTAGTTGCGCGCTTATCCGTCGCCCTGCAGCGCCAACGGGCGGGGATGCACCGCTGGATGAGAATGGTCGAGGACAACTACGACACCGTCCCCAACGAAACTCCCGCCCAGAAGGAAGCAGCCACCACCGTCCAGCAGAACCAAAGCTGGGAGACGCAAAAGTACGCCCACGACATTGAAAGGCGAATCCTGGAGGAGCTTTACGCAACCCTCCACGGCCCCGCCGAGCCGTAAGACTCCCCAATACTGGAGCGCTGCGTTAGCGGACCTATCTTCAGGCGGTCCTGGTTAGCCTGGATCCGTAGCCGCATCCAGTGCCTCCGTCAGCTGAACCTTGGAGAACTTCCCTTCCAGCAGGATTGGCGAGCGGGGTCCGGATGCGTATATGACCGTCAGGGGCGGGGCACCACCGAAATTGTCCGCCAGGAACTTACTGGCGGGCGAGTCGCGGTTCGTCACGTCAGCCTTCATAGCGACAACGCCCCGCTCGGCTAGCTGTTGGGCGACGGCCGGATCGTCGTAGATCATCGCATCCACCAACTTGCAGCTAAGACACCACGAGGCCGTGAACTTGACCAACACCGGGGTGTCGTCGCGACTCGCCGAGGCGATGCGCTCGGCGTTGAACGGCTCGAATTGGACGGCCAGCGGAACCGGCGGACGCAGCATCCACCATCCCGCCAAGACGACCATCGCCACGGCCGGGCCGCGAACGATGACCTTGCGCAGCAGCGGCGCGTCGTAACGCACCCACGTACCCCATATCCAAAGCCCAAACACCATTACGACCGCGTAGGCGATCACCCACACGACGTAGCTGTCATTCGTCAGCGTCCCGATCAGCCAGACCGCCACGGGAAGCAGCACGAAGCCCATTGTCTGCCTGAGCTTCTCCATCCACGCCCCGGGCTTCGGTAGCGCCGAAAGCAGATTCGGCGCCGCAGTAAGCAGCGCATGCGGCGAGGCCATTCCGACACCAATCAGAAGGATCGTCAACGTCCCCAACCACAGCGGCTGGAGCTGCGCCCACGCCAACGCCAGCGCCAGGATCGCAAAGCTGCACGGGGTCGCCAGGATCGCCATCATCAACCCCATCCCCACCGTCCCGAGGTGGCCCTTTCGCCTATCGGCACCGGCCTCGATTCCCGCCACGCGCCGCGGAACGGTGACGGTAAACAGCCCGAACAGGTTCGCCGCAAGCGCCACGATCAGCAAGGCAAGTGCGATGCGCACGCCCGGTGATTGAAAGTGTTCGGACCAATTGAACGCCCTATCCGTCGCCAGGTGCAGGATGATGTTGATGGCGCCCAGCGCAACAAAGAAGAGCATGATCCCCCCGGCGAAGGCGAGGCCGAGCGTCACAAAACGCCGCCGCGATCCGGCCGCCATCTGGACGATGCTGACGATCCGCAACGGGATAACCGGTAAGACGCAGGGCATGACGTTGAGGATCAACCCGGCCAGAAACGCCAGGCCCAGCCCGGAGATGAGCGTCAGTTGCGGTGCGCGGGGGCTTGGAACAGGCCCGGGCGCCGCTGCGCCGTGAGCGGCCCTTAGCTGCTCGGCGGTTTTGGCCAGGCCCAGCCCGCCTGAGATTTCCACGTCCCCGTCCCAGTCAGGATTGACAACTGAAGCTGCGGCGACGTCGAGACGGACCGTCGCTGAGCGGTTGACGGGAATGCACGTCCCTTTAACGACGTCGCATATCTGCCCCCCCCCCGAAACCTCGATCCGATATGAGCCCAGTGCGGCCCCCTTGGGCACGGATATCGGGACGTACGCCACGGCCCGATGCTCGTAGACGTTGTTGGTGATCTTCAGTCCCGCCAAGTCGCTGGTCTTGGGGTGGTCCGGCGGCCAAAGCACGCTGCCCACCTCAAGCCCCTCTGCCCGGACGCTAATGACGGCTGGTTGAGCAATCTCGCCTGGATCAGGGCCGTAAAAGACCCACCCCTCGGGGATACGCACATCGATCGCCACGTGAAGCAATTGACCTGGGGTGGCGGTCAGGTGCGACCCGACGGCCGAGACGACAAAGCCCCTCGCAAGGGTGGGCGATAGGGTCTGCGGCAGTGAAGGCCCCTGCCCCAGCGCGACCGGAACTAATAACATCATGCACGACAGCGTTTTTCGCCACATAGTCCTAGCTCCTAGGTGCACCACCCTTAAGTTTAGACGACAGATGACCGAGTGCACAACAAATAGGGCGACAGAACCGATATGACAGACTTACCGCAAAAGCGTATCATAGAAGCTGGATGATCGTTGGTCCTACCCAGCGGCCGCCAAACCGGCCCCGACGGCAAACTAGAATGAGTATGACAAGATCCGCAACGGGAATCATTATCCTGCTCGTACTGGCGAGCTGTGCGTGCGGGGACGTGGTATACACGCGCGACGGGTTGACCTACGAGGGCAAGGTGTCGCGGCGGGACGGGAAGGTCGTCGTCCAGATGGAAGATAAGACCATCGAACTGCTCGACGATCAGGTCCTGCACATAAGCACCCAGCAGGTCGCCACGCAACCCGCCGCCACGCAGCCGTCCGACGTAACCACCCAGCCGAGCTTGGGTAGGTGGCAATTTCCACTGCGTCACGTTCGCCAGCCCGAGGTAATCGTCTTCAGTCTGATGCGATCTTTGGCGGCCAGACCGGGCGGTCCGGCGCGCCTGGCGGTTCGCCAGTACCTTCGGCGATGGCAGATCGCCGCCCATGACCGGAAGAGAAGCATAGGACAACGCAGATGGGTTGCGCCCAGGGAATTCATCCGTCGCCGCCAGGTCTTCCAGAGGCATCTGGCGGAGGCCGAGGAACTATACAAGCAGATCAAGCAGCAAAGCGCGAAGCCCAAAGGCAAAGACAAACCGGACACCACCGCCGCCCAGGCCAAGGCCCACGCAAAGCTGTGGGGTGCGGCTGGGATCTGGGCTGATCCGCTGCTGCGAGACTTCCTGATGGCGCTGGCGTGGCTCGAAGCGAACAACCTCCCCTCAGCACAAAAGCAATTCGCCCGCTGCCGCACGGAGGCGCCGCATGTCGCGGCGTTCCATCAAGGATATGGGATGATCCTGCTTGAGCTCAACCAGCCGCTAAAGGCACTGGAGGCCTTGACCCAGGCGTTGCGCCTCAAGCCCGATGCCCCAGCGGCGGTGTCCTTGGCCCTCCAGGCCGCCAAGAGGATTCCCGGGTCGCAAACTCATAACCCCATATACATAGAAGCAGCCACGTTGCTTCGGGATCACGCGGCCACCCGGCCCAAGAAGCCCCGCGCGGGCGGTATCCAATGGCTCATGCCCGGTAAGCCCTGGCGAGCGACGAGCGGGACGCTGCCCACACCGCCTTACGACCGCCTGGTTTTCACGCAAGCGGTCGCCGTCCCGGTCGGCCCCTCGGCGCTGCTGGTCGACGCCGAGGCTGTCGCCGACGCGCTCGAGATTTACGTCCGCATAGACGACCGCACGCTGGTTCCCGCCATGCTTCGCCGCCGGTCAAGACGCATCGGAAGGTCCGACACGACGGTCCCCCTGACGCTGTTGACGCTTGGGAATTACATCTTTACGCCGGTCGAGATCGCCCCCCCCGATACGCTCGAGAGGGATCAGACCGTCACCGCCTACGGGCTGGGCCGATTCGAGGAGATGGGCACGACCGTGCGGACCATCAACGCCCAAATTACCACTGCTGGCGAAGGCGCCCTGTCGCTGACGGGCGGTCTGATAGCAGGCGAATCGGCCGCGCCCATCTTCACAGACAGCGGGATGCTCGTGGGCTTCCTCGCCGCCAAGGCGGATGCAGAGGCCGACGGCGGCGGACCGGACCGCCTCATCGGGGCGGACGATCTGGAAGACCTGCTCAAGCAGGCCCGGAAGCGAAGCTCCTCGCTCAGGCGAAGCCGGACGAAGAAGCTAACCAAACCCAAACAGGCCGAAGGGCAAACCTTCATCGTCCACGTCATATCCCCCGAGATACTCGATTGATCGACCCCCCGCCGGACCCTGAGAATCACCGGGAGAATCATCGCTAGAAAACTTTGCCCACCGCCCATTGTTACCTTGCCCGCTTAATCGACGAGTTGTTACAGTACCCCCCGCTGCACAATAAGCTCAACACAGGAAATCCAGATGAGTACTTTGAACACATCCGAGGGCGAGCAGACCCTAATCTCAAAGATCCACGAAGGCGTCCTTGAGCTTTGCAGGAAGTTTCCGATACCGGACAACCCTTACCAAACCACCCCCCAGGAGATGGGCCATGCGAGAAATATATCGAATCCTCGATGCAAACTTCAACCGCGCTAGAGAGGCGCTGCGCGTCGCGGAAGACTGCGGACGTTTCGCGTTGAACGATCCGGCGATTACAGCCATGGCCAAGAACCTCCGCAGCGACCTGACCCAGACACTCAAGGCCATGCCGGTAAGCGATATGATCACCTCTCGGGACACACCGGGCGACATCGGCACGGAAATAACCAGTCCAACGGAGACCGATCGCGGGGACCTGACAGACGTAGCGGCGGCGGCGTGCAAGCGGCTGTCCGAGTCGCTGCGAACGATCGAGGAATACGCCAAGATCGTCGCGCCCAAGCAGACCCTGATCATCGAGCGGATGCGCTATAACACCTATACACTGGAGCAAAGACTGCTGGGGAGGATCTTTACGGGCAAGCGATTCGCCGACGTCAAGCTGTATGTGCTGATTACAAGCTCGCGTTGCCGCGGGTCGGTCCGTGACACTACCCGCGCGGCGATCGCCGGCGGGGCCGACGTAATCCAACTGAGAGAAAAAGACACGGCGGACGCTATGTTCCTCGCGATGGCGGCGGAGCTGCGAGAGATGACCGACGAGACGTCCCGGATGTTAATTGTCAACGACCGGGCGGACATCGCCGCCACCGTCGGCGCCGACGGGGTGCATCTGGGCCAGATGGACCTTCCCGTCGCCGAGGCCCGCAGGCTCCTGCGGCCGGGGGCCATTATCGGGAAGAGCTGCCACAGCGCCTCCCAAGTGAAGGCGGCCGTCAACGAGGGGGCGGACTACATCTCCGTCGGGCCCATGTTCCCCACCGAAACGAAGGACGCCGGGCCGATCGTCGGACCCGATCTGTTACGGGAAACCACCGAGCAGGTTTCGCTTCCAATCCTCCCGATCGGTGGGATAAGCGCCGAGAACGTAGGCGAGCTGGTAGCGGCCGGCGCCAGACGCGTCGCCGTCTGCTCGGCCGTCTGTTCCGCCGAAGACCCCAAGGCCGCCGCCCACGGGATCAAGTCACAACTGCAATAAAGCACCAACCACCCCCTCGCGATGCTTCGCAGTGCGCCGGTGACGGGGTAGGGTGCAGGTCGTGGGCGCTCGCCTGATTTCGCTAGGAGCTCTTAGATTTGCGCTTGGGTCGTTTGCGGGGGGGCTTGCTGTCCATGGCGGCGGCGAGGACATCGTCGACCGTTTTGACGAAGCGGAATTTCAGCCCTTTCCTCACCTCGGCGGGCACGTCTCGCATGTCCTTGCGGTTCCGCTCCGGCAGGATCACCATGTCGATCCCGGCTCGCTTGGCGGCAAGGACTTTCTCTTTGACGCCCCCCACCGGCAGGACCAGCCCGCGGAGCGTAATCTCGCCCGTCATTGCAACATCCGCCCGAACAGCCTTGCCCGCCATCAGAGAGGTAAGGGCCGTAAACATCGTCACGCCGGCGGATGGTCCGTCCTTGGGGACAGACCCGGCCGGTACGTGGATGTGGACGTCGGTCCTCCCAAAGCGAGCGGCCTCAAAGCCCAACTGCTTCGCTCGGGACTTTATGAGGCTAAACGCAGCCTGGGCCGACTCCTTCATGACGTCCCCGATCTGGCCCGTCAATGTAAGCGCGCCTCTCCCGGCGTACCAGGTCGCCTCGACGAACATGATCTCCCCGCCGACGGGCGTATACGCCAGGCCCGTCGCGACGCCCGCAGTAGACGTCCGCAGGGCCAGTTCCGATTCATACTTGCGCGGCCCGAGCGTCTGCTCTATCAACTTGGCGGTGATGGTTCGAGAGCGGGCCTTTCCGCTGGCGACCAGGGCCGCCACGGCACGGCAGACAGTCCCGATTTGGCGCTCCAGTTCGCGAACCCCTGCCTCCCGCGTGTAGCTGGCGATGATCTTGCGTACGGCAGATTCAGTCCACCTCGCCTGCGCGGGCTTCAGGCCGTTTTCGCTGAGTTGACGCCGGACGAGATATTTCATCGCGATCCGAAGTTTCTCGCGCTGCGTATACCCGGGAAGCTCTATCACCTCAATCCGGTCCCGAAGCGCGGCCGGGACGGGGGCCATGTAGTTGGCCGTGCCAATAAACAAAACCTTTGAAAGGTCGAACGGAGTGTTGAGGTAGTGGTCTTGGAAAGTATAGTTCTGGGCCGGGTCCAGAATCTCCAGCAGGGCCGATGCCGGGTCGCCGCGAAAATCCATCCCAACCTTATCCAACTCGTCGAGCATAAAGACGGGGTTGTTGGTCCCCGCCTTGCGTATCTCCTGGATGACCCGCCCGGGCATCGCTCCAATATATGTCCGGCGGTGCCCTCGCAGCTCGGCTTCGTCGCGCATTCCGCCCAGGCTCATGCGGATGAACTTTCGCCCCATAGCTCGGGCGATCGACTGGCCCAGTGACGTCTTGCCGACGCCCGGCGGACCGACAAAACACAAGACCGGGCCGCGGGATTCAGGAGCAAGCTTGCGAACCGCCAGGTACTCCAGAACGCGCCGCTTAACCTTGTCCAAGTCATAGTGATCTTCGTTCAGGATCTTTCGCGCCAGATTGACGTCGAGTTTATCTTCGGTGGACTTGCTCCACGGCAGCTCCGTCATGATATCCAGGTACGTGCGGAGTATGTTGTACTCCGGGGAGACTGTGGGCATTTTCTCCAGCCGGCTCAGTTCGCGGATCACCTCGGCCTCGATGGGATCGGGCATGGAGGCGTCCTTGATCTTGATCTTCAGCTCCGCGACCTCGGCCGTCTTGTCGTCGACCTGCCCGAGCTCCTTCTGGATCGCCTTGAGCTGCTCCTGGAGGAAGTACTCCCGCTGGGACTTGTCGATGTTCGCCTTGACCTGCTCTTGAATCTTGTCGGACAGCTCCAGCAGTTCCAACTGACGCTGCAATTGAATCGTGACCTGACGCAGCCGGTCGCCCACTTTAACCTCTTCAAGCAGCTTCTGCTTCTCAGCCAGATCGGTCTGCAGGTTGGAGGCAAGGAAATCCGCCAGCGGGCCCGGACCTTCTATGTTGTTCAGGACCAGGACCGCCTCGTCTGGGATGTTGGGGGAAAGCTGGATTACGCGACTGGCGATGTTGCGGACGTTAACCATCATGGCTTCGATTTCGGTCGTCTGCTCGCCGGGCTCTGTTGCGACTTCGATTCTGGCCTTCATATATGGCTCGGTGGCGAGGTACTCCACAATGCGCACGCGAGCCAGCCCGTGCACGATGACACTTTGATTCCCCTCCTCCATCCGCAGCAGCTTCAGCACCATAACCGCCGTGCCGAACGTGTAGACATCCTCAGGGGTGGGGTGGTCGGTCTCGGGCTCGCGCTGACAGACAGTGACGATGACCTTCTGATCGGGCAGGACATCATCAAGAAGGCGCCTCGATTGCTCCCTGACGATCCCCAGCGGAACGACCGTGCCGGGAAAAATAACAACATTGCGAACCGGTAGGACGGCAGCTTCGGTGGGAATATCAACGTGTTGGGCCGGGCTCTCCCCCTCGACGCCCGTGCTGGGTTGAATGACAACTTCCTCGCCGTTTTCGTCCTCGATCTTAGCGCGGAACTTGTCGAAGGGCTTGGGTGTCACTTGGTGTCAGGACCTCTTTGTCAGGCGTATCCAAAGAAACCCGTTGCGATAGCTGGCCTGCTGAACCGCATCGACCTCCACATCCTCGGGCAGCTCGATTCTGCGAGTGAATTGCCCGTGATCGATCTCCATCAGGTGGACGCGCTTGGCGCCTCTGGTCTCTCGTAGGCCCGGCGAATCGCGCTGGCCCGATATGATCATCACGCCCTCTTCAACGCGCAGATCGATACCGTCGGCCTTCATGCCGGCCAGGTCCACCACCACACTGTAGTGTGTCTCATCCTCGTAGATATTAATGGCCGGGGCCCATGCTTCGGCCGATCTGTACTCGTGATAACTCGTCCCCAGGACGTGCCGCGCCCAGTTGCTCATCTGCTGGGACATCGAGATGAACTTGTCGCGCTCGCCGAGCATCTGGTACTGCGCCATGGTCTTGCCCCTTGCAGACGGGTTCATCCACCAAAGACCCTCAGGACCGAAGGGAATCGGCTCAATGGACACACCATGCTTTTGCGGTGACGTCACCATTACGGTGAGTCATTTTAACAAACTGTCCAGCCCATGGTAAGAAGGATTATTCTCCCATCACCGTGATGAATATCAGTTCGCTGCGACCGCCGCTCTTCACCACTCGCAACGTCACCCCTTTGGCGGCGTCTTTGGAGCTGATGACGTCGGCGAACTGACCGGCTGTGCCGATCTCATTCCACCCAACATGTGTAACCACCATACCTTCCCGCAGCCCCTTCTCGTAGGCGTCAGAGTCCGGATGCACCTCGACAATCAAGACGCCCTTGACGGACTTACCGAGACCAAGCCTCTGGGCCAGCTCCGCCGTGAGCGTTTCGACCGCCAGCCCGAACCTCGCCGCAGCTTCTTCGGAAGGCTCCTGTTTCTCAGGCGCCATCCCCACCGTCTCCGGTCTCTGGCCGATCTCGACCTGGACTTTCTGTCTTTCGCCCTTACGGTAGAACTCGATATCGACCTTCGTGCCGGGCTTCATCGCGGATATCGCTTGACGCAGTTCGTATTCGCCGCCGATCTGCGTGTCGCCCACAGCAATAACGAAATCGAATACCTTCAGGCCGGCCTTATCCGCAGGGCCGCCTTCCACGAGGCGGGTGACTATCGCACCGCGGTTGTCGGGCAGCTTGAGGCTCAGGGCCATCTGCTCGCCGATGTCTTGAGGCTCAACCCCGAGAAATCCGCGGGCGAGGAATCCCCCAACAACCTCTTCGCCCTCGACAAGCTTGTTCACGACCTTCTTGGCGACGTTGGAGGGAATGGCGAAACCAATCCCGTCATACCCGCCGGAAGCTGTCCGAATCGCCCAGTTGATTCCGATGACCTCACCTCGAACATTCACCAACGGGCCCCCGGAGTTACCCTTGTTAATCGCCGCGTCGGTCTGGATGTACCTCTGAGACGGGTTCAGCGGAACGGGCGTTCCCTTGGCGGAAATGATCCCAGCCGTAACGGTCTGGGCGAAACCCCAGGGCGCACCGACCGCCAGGACCCAGTCACCCACTTCCATCTGGTCGCTGTCGCCCAACGGGGCCTCCGTCAATCCGTCCGCGTCGATCTTTATGATCGCCAGATCGGTATAGGAATCGCGACGGACCCACTGGGCCTTGTACTTGCGCTTGTCGGGCAGGACCACCTCGACGTCATGGGCACCGGCAACGACGTGATAGTTTGTCAGCACGTAACCTTTGGCCGCATCGACAACCACTCCGCTGCCGAACCCGCGTGCTTTAAACTGCCGCTGACGGAATCGTGACCTCGGCTTCTGCTGCCGTTCAGACCGAAACCGAAACGGGGAACCCTCTGGGAAGAACTGCTCGAAGGGATGGCTAGCCTGCGGGGCCCGGACTCGCACCTTCCTTTCCGTGCGGACCTCGACCACGGCCGGCTTGACCGCTGCGGCGACCTGGCGAAACAGGGCCGAGAGCTGATCGTGCTTGCCCAACTGGGCCAGGCGCAGGCGAGCAGTATCGTCCCGCTCCTGCTCGGCGGCCCGGGCGATCTGCCTGCCCACCATCGGACCGCCCAGAACAACCAGACCCACCAATCCCATAACCACCACAAGCGGTATCCAGATTCTTGAGCTTCTCATCGTCACCATCTCCTTTTGCGGGTAGCGTGCCACTGGAAGTTGCCTCCTCAGCTATCTTAGGGGCTCTCAGGACCGGGCGCAGTGTTCGCGCCATGTATTTCGTTACGACGCCGGCCGATCGAAGGTTTTTCAGGATCGTGTAAATTTTCGCCGCCTCCGCCGGGCAAGTACGCCCGCCGCCCCCAATACGACGTAGATCGTAATCGCCGGAACGGTCATTGCAAGCAACATTGGTCCCGGTGAGACGCCCGCCGGCCTCGCCAAGTCCGGAATCGGCGTATCGGACCGACCAAGCACCTCATGGGGCCGCCACTTCAGCAGCTCGATGCTGTCCGAACCAAGCCGGGCGATCCGGTGCGAACCCGCCGAACCGCAGAGCGTGTTTTCATAAATCGCCACCGGCGGGTCGCCGTCGTGCAGGGCCGCCAACTCGGTAAGCTTGCGGTAGACGACCTCGCCGTAGCCGTCCCGGCCCGTAAGACTGATCGGCCGGTCCAAGTGACTCTCTCTAAGCGATATGTTGCGGACTTCGACCGCCCGTTCGCTGGGAGTGTAGATGCGGAAGGTCACCGGCTTCGGGAGCTTTTGGGGGGTCTTAAACGTCCAGGCGAAGTGCCGCCAGTCGGCTCCGATTTGCTCGGGGTAGACCATAAGAGCCAGCGGATCGGCGTCGAAGTCCACCGGGCCGTAAAGTTCTTCGCGAATATGGGCCCGAAGATAGTGCCCCGCACCGCCTTTCGGGCCGCGAGCGTCCAGCGATATTCGGTAGATCGTATGGGGGCGCAGATGAACCCGCTGCGACCCGCCGGAGCTGCCCCACAACCACTTCGATCGCAGATGCAGCACACCGCCCCGCACCTCGGCGCCGGTAATCTGCCATCTGTCGCACAGCAGGTTGGGCCCATCCGCACCAGGGGGTATCGAACCGAGCCGCACCGACTCGATAACCTCCCTGTATTCCGGCTCGGCCGCCAGGATATAGCGGACGTTATAGAGACTCAGCAGGTAATTGCGGCGGATTAGACTGGCCCAGTTGCGGTTCGTACCGAAGATCCTAAACCCAAGCAGATGGGCGGAGGCGGGCGGCTGGAACGGGCCGTAGGTAGCGATGGAGTCAAAGCCCAGGGACTCGCAAGTCATCGGCAGCAGCAGCTCTGTCGGTCGATCGTGGTAACTGCGCCCCAGACCCCAGACGCGGAAACTCTCACCGCTGGGGGCTTGCTTGGCGAGAAACTCCGCCGCGGGCGACCGCTCGGGATCCGGCGCGACGAAGGTACCACCGGGCACATCGACGAACCGGGCGATGACAAACAAGTCCGCCAGCAGCAGCACCACCAGCGCGGCCGCCCTTCTGCGCGGTCTTGACAGGAAGAATCGCACGACCAGCACCGTTGCTGTCAGCACGCCCATCGCGACCCACACGGCCGGGTTTGTCGGCCGGACCGCCGACAGCACGTCCCTGGCCCCGCCGGTCATTGGAAACGGTATCTTATCGGGCCAAACCCCAAGCAGCGCCGCCCCGCCTGCGCCCAGGAGGACCAGCGAAATAACCATCACCGCCGGTAAGCAGACCGCAGCACCGCGCCGGATCGATCGGGCGAGCCGTTCGGCGGCCCCGCCGCCACGACCGCGGACTAAAGTGTCGATCGCTATGCCCGCAAGGACACCCAGCGCCAGGTCCAGCGCGAGCACCATCCTCGCCGGGCATCGCACAAGGCCAAGCACCGGAATCCTGTGGATCCACCGGTACGTCGGAAGGTAGTAACCCAGCATCCAGAGCCCCGCACCGATAGCGATCCACGTCCACAGACGGACCACCCCGCTGGCCGGATGCGATTCGCTGTTGTGCTTTCGATACAGGCTCCACACGCACCCGCCCGCCAGAACCAACGTCACGAGGCCAATGTACCCGAGCATCTCACACAGATCCCGCGGGCCCCACCACGCCTGTGCGAAGAAGTTAGGCGTCCTGGACCCCATCAGCATCGGGAAGAACAGCAGCACCGCCGCGGGCGGGAAGAAGCTGTTCTCACCGGCGATGGCGTATCCGATCGCAGGGCGCGTCGAGTCCGCAAGCAACTTCGCCGTGGCGTATAACTGCGGCCCGGCCGCCGCCAGCGCCAGCGCGACGGCGAGACCCGCCAAACCCACCGACCTGACGACCGGCCGCGCACGAAAAAGGAAATACACAAACCAAATGACCGACACGTGAATAAACGTCGGGAAGTGCCCTGCCGTAAGACCCAGGTACACCACAGGTACGATGGCGAAAAACCCCGCTGCGCCCCTGCGACGAAGAAGCTCTATGCACCACAGGCCCCACGGTAAGTAGCTGCCCGTATGGATGATCCCCAGATGCACGCGATGGGCGACCATGAACCCGCAGAACATGAACGCCATGGATGAGAAGGTCGCCGCCACTCGAGTCAGCTTCAAAGCCCGCGCATAAACATAAGCGCCGGCCCCGGCAAGACAAAACGCGGCGAACACCGACAGCGTGTACGCCGTCTTGGGGGGGAACGCGGCGAACACCCACGTCGCCGGATACATAACCGCAGCTTGCGGGTCCGACATCAACTCGGTGAGGGTTCCGTCCGCCGCCTCGCCAGGATCAAAGAGTCGGGTGCGAATCGCCTCGCCCACCAGTTTCCGCAGCGGGTAATAGTAGACAACGTCGTCCTCGCCCGCGGAGACGGGATTCGCCCACAGCGGGTACAGCATCAGCAGAGGCGCCGCAAGAATGAGAATCCACGGAACTATCCTGCTGAGCGTTTTCATATCCCTGGTGCCAATCTGGCGACTTGGCGGCGCGCAAGCTCGCACGTACGCCGAGATGTCACTGTCCGCCCGTAACGGACTGCTCGCGATGCTCAATAAGCTCCCGCATCTGAGCGGCGCTGCCGGCGGCAAGGAGGGACTCAACCGCACCGGTCTGGCAAAGCACCCGGCCCAGGCGAGCCAGCACATGCAAGTGCGTCCTTTCGTCCTTGCAGCAGATCAGGAAGAACAACCTGGTGAGCGATCCGTCGACGGCGCCGTAGGGAATCCCGCTGCTCGTCAGCCCGACAACGACGAAGCTGGCGGCGATATCGTGCGGAAGGGGTGTCCTGGGATGCGGAATCGCCACGCCGGGAATCATCGCCGTGGAACACAACTGCTCCCGCTGGCGGATGTGCCGAATCAGGTCGTCGCTATGATGGGCCACCTCGGCACCGACGGCCAGGTCGACCAGCGCGCGGACGGCTGAGTCGGACGTCTTTGCCGCCAGCGGTACGGCGATTCCGCCTTGGGGGATCAGCGAGCAAACCAGAAGCTCGTCGTAATCAAACCCGTGGTGATCGCTTACGCCCTTTTCGATCCCGGCGAGCCGCTCCTCGCTCAGCTCGTGCATCTGGGCCTCGACCCAATGATCGATCTGGCCTTTATAGAAGACAAAACGCCCGGCGATCTTGCGGGCCGGGATCTTACCACGCGCCGCTAGCCGCACGACCTTGCGGAGGTCCATGTCGAGGTACTCAGCGACCTGCTTTGCGTCCATCTGCTCGTGAGGCATGGTCTGTTCCCACGTTCCCTACTGTCCGTTCGCCATCGGCGCCGCATCCCGGGGCGGATCCCTTCAGATGCTACCTGGACCCCACTGTTAACTCAAGGACACCCGCAGCCCCCGAACCGGTCGACACACCGGCCAACCAACCGGAACTGCACAGATAGGTTGACTTTTGGCCCAAATATCTATACTGTTAAGCTATCACGCCTTAGGTCATATCTCAGCGGGAAAGGAGCGATTCGATGCCCGAGCAAACAGGGCGTTTCGAGTGGGTGCTAAAGCTGGCGCGCATCGCCGTGATCGGAACTTTGGGCCTACTGACCATCATCTTAGCGATGACGGTCGCCAAGACCGTCTTTGTCGCCTTAGAGGCGCCGACGGCGGAGTCGCTTATCCCATTGGTGCTGCAAATCGTCGGCGAACTGGTCGCCGCAGTATGGATATTCGTCTGCTACGGGATCATACGCATCCTCGCGGCCGGGGAATTCTCCGCCGCGAGGGGAGCCGGGCGGATCGGCAGGGTGGAAAGCATCCTTTCCGATCAGAACCAGACCATCCACAAACTGCTCGATCTGGCAAGCCTGTCGGACCAGGCCAAGACCCTGATCTTCCACCAGCGCGAGATCGAGCTGATGCGCGAGACGATCCACGCGGACCTGATGCGACAGGACTACAAGACGGCTGAAGCGTTTATCGACAGGATCGAAACCCGCTTCGGGTATACCGACGAGGCGGCCCGGCTTAGACAAGAGGTCGAAGCCTTCCGCAGGTCAACCGAAGAGGAAAAGACCGACGGCGCCATAAACCGAATCCAGGAAGTTATAGACCGCCGGGATTGGGCGCGTGCTTCGCGTGAGGCACAGCTGCTGGCGAAGCTGTTCCCCAACTCGCACCGCGTCGCCGATTTACCCAGGCGCATCGAAGAGGCCCGGGTCAAGCACAAGGGCGAGCTGCTGAGAGCCTACGGCGAGGACGTCAAGAAAAACGACGTCGACGGAAGCATCGAGCTTCTACGGGAATTGGATGCCTACCTGACGCCCCAGGAGGGGGCGGCACTGGAAGAATCCGCCCGCGACATATTCCGCAAGAAGCTTCACAACCTCGGTGTGCAGTTTGCCATATTCGTCAACGACAAGCAGTGGGCCAAGGCGGTCGCCACGGGCGATGAGATCATGCACGAATACCCCAATACGCGAATGGCCCAGGAGGCCAGGGAGAAGATGGACCAACTCCGCGCCCTGGCGGCGGGTCAGCCCAACTCACCAACGTAAGATTCCCACCGGCCGCGTCCCGTGCGCCGCAGGCGGGCGGATCACTTCGCATCGACGGTGATAAACACCACCGAGTGAGCAGGGACTGTAAAGCTCAGCTTGTCGCCCGACAACTGGACGGGTAAGTCCCTGGTGACGTCCCGAACGCTGTCGACGAGGCCCGGGGCGTCCCGATCCTGCTGAGTCAGCACCACGGCGGCGGCGGCGGCGGGAATGAAGTTGGCCAAGTTCACCACACACGGTGCATCGTCATCCCACGAGGCGTTGGCGATGACGAAATACATCCTGCGGCCGTCTTCGTCGAGTGTTACCAGCGTGGGCGTCTGCGGGCCGGAAAACTTCTCCGGCTTCACATAGCGCCACGGCGCCGTCCCTTCGATATCCAAGGCGTACTTCCCGACGTGACGGTTGAAGTAGTAGTACACCCAGTAGTTCATGAACGCCTTGTCGGGGAAGTCCCTCGTCAGGAACGCAAGCCCGGGCTTGCGCCCCTCGCCCGCGCGCGAAAACATCTCCCAACCCGCGGCGCCGCGGAGCATACCTTCGCGGGCATAATAGATCATCCGCACGGCTCTGTGCATCGCGGCATAGATATTCGACCGCCTCCACGCCGCGTCGGGGCCCTCTCCGCCGATCCCAGTTACGCCCCACTCGGTGTCCAGTTGATACACATCGCGATCGGGGTTGTAGGTGTCTATCAGCGCGTTGATCATGAGGATGTGATCGAGCATTTTGAAATTCGCCGTCAACGCGACCTGTTCGAAGTCGGACGTACCGGCCGGACAGTAGTAATGCCCAACCACGAAGTCATAGTACCCCGCCGCCTGCTTGAGAATGTAATTACCCCACCCCTGCGCGGTTGAGTGGATACCGATCCCGATCTGGACATCGTCCTGGACGGCGCGAATGGCTTTGGCACAGGCGATCAGGTGCGCGACGTAATCATCCGGCGTATCGAAGGCCGTCGCCTTGCGTGTATACGGCTCGTTGGCTATCTCCCAAAAGCGGAACCCGTAGCCCTTGGCCTTGCTATGGGCAACCGCGCGAGCCCAGAACTCGGGGGACAGTTTCTCGTCGGCGCCCTGGGTCTCCAGCTCGATGATGGTCCACTGTCGAGGGATGTTGAGTTTGTCCATGAACTGGGCCATGATGTCCAACGTCTGCTCGATCGGCCAGGGCTCCACGCCGGTGGCGTAGAACCGAGTCAAGGGCAGTTTCGCATCGCGGATAGCCTGTTCCAACTTCGCCTCCAGGACGTATTCCTTGGTGTCAATGTTCCACGGGTGCCTCCGGTAACCCGCCAGGCGGTGAAACGACTCCCCCCCCGCTTGCGGGACCGCCGGACCTATGCGCTTATTGGCATCGATCTTCATCTGGAACTTCTCGCCTGGTTTGAGACGGTGTTGCAGCGGCGCATACTCAAGCTTGCGCTCGTCCACGAGCGGCGTCTTGGTGGTCTTGACTTGTGTGACAACGACGTCGTCGATCCAAAGGGTCTGCTCGGGGGTTTGGCTGCGCGCCGGGCGGAAGGCCAGGAAGATCTGGGCGGCGTTGTCGGCGAAGAAATCGACCCCTTCGTGGACCTCGTACTTGTGGAGTGTCCACTGGACCGACGGGTGGATCGGCCACTGGCCCGGCGAAGAAGCACCCTTGGCCTCCCAGTAAACGATGCCGGGCTCGTCCATATTGGCTGTGCGGGACCAGAACGAAACCAGATAGGCCATGCCCTTTTTCGTGCGAACCGCTTTGTCCGGATCGCTGACCAGATAGGCGTGCGTACCGGCCGGGTGGTGGATCCGCATCGAGAACTTACCCTCGTGCGGGCGATCCGGATCGAGCGTGAAGTTCTCCGGAATCTTGTCCTTCTGGCGGCCCCACAGCACCCAACCGGGCGGGGGCGTCTTATCTGTTGGGGCCTCGAAGTTCCCGTTCTCTATCAGGCTCTTTCTGAGAGGCGCCATCGGCGCCATCTGGGCCAGTGCGACGCCTGCACAGACCGCCACCACCGCCGTCAAGAAACACAGTCCGATCTTCATGACAAGACCTCCTCAAGGCCGCAACGAGCCTATTTCGCATTCACAGTGATGAACACCACCGAACGCGCCGGGACGGTCAGCGACATCTCATCCGTCCCCAGGTCGATGGGCAGATCGGCGACGACGTCCTGACGCTTATCGACAAGCGGATCGGCGTCCTTGTCCGATTGGGACAGAACCACCCCAGTTACACTGCCCGCCTGGAAGTTCTGCAAGCTCACCTCGCACGGGATATTGCGGTCCCAGGATCCGTTGGCGATCACGAAATACATCCGCGACCCGTCGGCGCTTAGAGTAATCAGTGTCGGGGTGAGGGGCCCGACGAGTTTCTGGTCAATCTCATCCGAGACCGGATGGTAGTATGGGGCCGTGCCCTGAAAGTCCAGGGCGATCGGACCGACGTGGCGGTTGAAGTAGTAATGCAGCCAGTACAGCATGAATCGCTTGTCCGGCGCATCGCGGGTCAGGAAAGCAAACGTCGTGTAGTGCTTCCGGGCGAACATCTCCCACCCGCTGGCACCGCGAAGCATCCCCTCGCGGGCGTAGTAGATCATCCGCACCGCACGGTGCATCGTACCGTATATGTTCGAACTGCGCCACCATTGCGTCGGGTCGTCCTCGGCGGCGCCGGGCCTGGGAGCATACAGGCCCCACTCGGTATCGAGCTGGTAGACGTCGCGGCCGGGGTTGTACTCGCGGATCAGCGCATTGACGCGCAGGATGTGATGAAGCTTCTTGTAGTTCGCACAAAGCGCGACGAACTCAAAATCGTTGGTGTACGGGTTCGTGTCATCGTAATAGTGCCCGACCACGAAGTCGTAGAACCCGGCCGCCTTCTTCAGCAGATAGTTGCCCCACCCCTGCGTCGTCGAGTGGATTCCGACTCCGATCTTGGCGTCGCCTTGCACCTTGCGGATCGCCTTGGCCACGGCGATGAGATGGTCGCCGTATTCATCGGGCGAATTGAAGGCGGTCGCCTTGCGGGTGTACGGCTCGTTGGCGACCTCCCAGAAACGGAACTTGTAGCCCTTATCCACCGAGTGCTTCACCGCAGCCGCCCACTGGGCCGGCGTCAGTGTCTTGCCCGCACTGACCGGTTCCAGCTCCAACACAACCCATTCGAGCGGGATTTCGGACTTGGTACAGAAGTCGGCGATCTTGTCGATCGCTTCGGTCACGGGGAACCTGTGATCGCCGACGCCGTAGAAGCGCGTCATTGGCAGCTTCATCTGGCGCAGCGCCTCAAGCAGTTGCGGCTCCAACACGTAGTTCCCGTCATAGTCGTACGGGTGCCTCCCCCCCCCCGCCGATGCGATGGAACGAAACGCCGCCCGCCTGCGGTGTCGACGGGCCTATCTGCTTGTCGGGATCGACCATCAATAGCAACCTCTCGCCCGCGGCCAGCCGATGGCGCAGCGGCTCGGGTTGAAGCGTCCGCGGATCGATAAGCGGCTCGGCGAGAGATTCAATCTCGGAGACGACAACTTCGTCGATCCACATGGTCTGGGCGACGCCCTTCCCGCGAGTCGGGCGAAACGCCAGCAGAATGTATGCGGCCTCGTCGGCGATGAAGTCCTTGCCCTCGTGGATCTCGAAATTGAACTGCGTCCAGTCCTTGCCCGCTTTAATCGGCCAGCGGCCCGGCGAAGGAGCATCCTTCCAAGGGTCCAGCTTCGTGGCCGCCTCAAAGTAAAAGACACCGGGCTGGGCCGGATCGGCCAGGCGGGCCCAGAAGCTCACCAGATACGCCTTGCCCTTAGAGGTCTTGATCGCGCCGGTACGAGCGGTCACCGGATAGGCGTGCGTATTGGCCGGGTGGTGTATCCGCAAACAGGCCTTTCCGGCGCGCGGATTCGTCGCATCGACGTGGATATTCTCGCGTTTCTGGTCTTGGGCGCTACCCCATACCTCCCACCCTGGCGGCGGCCAGTCGTCAGAGACGACCTCAAAATCGCCGTTGGGAATCAGGCTCTTCCTGGCCGGTGCCTCGTCCTGAGCCCAGGAGAACGTCGTCGAGAGGGTGAAAAACGCCACGAACAGGTACTTGCAAGTGTTCATACCGCAGCCTCCTTCAATGCTAGTTGCAGTTAGAGCATTCTGCCCCCCAGGCCCTCATTGTCAAGCCGAATCCCCTTCCGCCCCGCGCCGCAAAAAACTTATTGCTGGAGCTTGACTATCATCCCGCCGAGACGTATAAGTGGTATTGGTGGAAGCCCTATGCTTTCGCCTCTGTGGAGTCCGCGCAAATGGCAAGGTACTGACGTTCAACTTGCCGACAGCGCCATTGGAACCTAAAAGAAGTTGGGAATTTGCATAAAATGTCTTGACGCGAATTCCCTGGTATGCAGAATCTGTGCGTCTGTTTGCCTGCGCCGGTGTTGAGGCCGCGCGGGAGCATTAGTAACTGCTATTTAAAAAGTGAACAGTGTTACCGTCACGAGGGTGTGACCGGTCGGTGCTGATTCGTCACAATTCCGCACCGTCCGGGATAACAGATGCATCCGGCCGGGCCACTTGCGAGGCCCACCGGGCTCAAAATCCTCGTGACATGCCCTAACAAAGGATTTTGAGTTCTTAGCTGACGTCGGTCCGCTTCGGTGGATCGGCGCAGACCGGCCGGACCGCCCCTAAAACAGGTCCGGCCACCAGAGTCAAGCTTTCTCATCGAACCGTTCCCGGTCCGTCAGGATCGGGTTGGAACGATAATCAACTGAAGGGTTTGATCCTGGCTCAGAACGAACGCTGGCGGCGTGGCTAAAACATGCAAGTCGAGCGCGAAAGTTCCCTTCGGGGAACCGGTAGAGCGGCGAAAGGGCGAGGAATACATGGGTAACGTACCTTTGGCACGGGGATAGCCTCGAGAAATCGAGGGTAATACCCGATGACACCGCGATATCATAAGATATTGCGGTCAAAGGGTGGGGATCCCTTCGGGGACCTACCGGCCGATGAGCGGCCCATGTCCTATCAGCTTGTTGGTGGGGTAACGGCTCACCAAGGCTTCGACGGGTACCGGGACTGAGAGGTTGATCCGGCGCATTGGGACTGAGACACTGCCCAGACTCCTACGGGAGGCTGCAGTAACGAATATTGGACAATGGGCGAAAGCCTGATCCAGCGACGCCGCGTGTGGGAATAAGCTCTTCGGGGTGTAAACCACTGTCAGGGGCTACCAAGCAAACGGGCCTAATACGTCCGGGCGTTGAGGAACCCCAAAGGAAGCCACGGCTAACTTCGTGCCAGCAGCCGCGGTAATACGAAGGTGGCGAGCGTTGTTCGGAATCACTGGGCTTAAAGGGCACGTAGGCGGGTCATCAAGCGTCTTGTGAAAGCCCTCGGCTCAACCGAGGAATTGCATGGCGAACTGGTGGCCTTGAGGCAGGTAGGGGCGAGTGGAACTGTCGGTGGAGCGGTGGAATGCGTAGATATCGACAGGAACGCCGGAGGCGAAGGCGACTCGCTGGGCCTGACCTGACGCTGAGGTGCGAAAGCCAGGGGAGCGAACGGGATTAGATACCCCGGTAGTCCTGGCCCTAAACGATGTCCACTAGGTCGGAGGCCTTCTGACAGGGTTCCGGCTGAAATGAAAACGATAAGTGGACCGCCTGGGGAGTACGGTCGCAAGGCTAAAACTCAAAGGAATTGACGGGGGCTCACACAAGCGGTGGAGCATGTTGCTCAATTCGATGCTACGCGAAGAACCTTATCCTGGGCTTGACATGCACGGATACCTACTGGGAAACCAGGTCGGTTGCCTTTCGGGGTGAAACGTGCACAGGTGCTGCATGGCTGTCGTCAGCTCGTGTCGTGAGATGTTGGGTTAAGTCCCGTAACGAGCGAAACCCTTGTCGCTAGTTGCCAGCGGTTCGGCCGGGAACTCTAGCGAGACTGCCGGTGTTAAACCGGAGGAAGGCGGGGACGACGTCAAGTCCTCATGGCCTTTATGCCCAGGGCCGCAAACGTGCTACAATGGCCGGTACAAACCGACGCAAAACCGCGAGGTCGAGCAAATCGGAAAAAGCCGGCCCCAGTTCGGATTGGAGTCTGCAACTCGACTCCATGAAGTTGGAATCGCTAGTAATCGCGTATCAGCATGACGCGGTGAATGTGTTCCTGAGCCTTGTACACACCGCCCGTCAAGTCA
>SDBV01000110.1_pt1 | contig 95386 bp, 69 predicted proteins | sample 2277081 | NCBI WGS metagenome assembly SDBV01 (sample SAMN10402039, study PRJNA504765) | marine sediment metagenome | isolation source: marine sediment core GS10_PC15, 223 cmbsf | place: Arctic Ocean: Southern Knipovich Ridge | collected 2010
AACGTGCGTACGTCTAGACATTAAAGGAGAGTAACGATGACCAAGCGAATGATTGTTGTGATGATGACGGTTGTATTGTGCGCGGCGGCCGCGTGGGCAGAAGACCCCTACCAGGTCGCCTGGTCGCGACAGATCGGTACGTCGAGTTCCGACTCCAGCCGCTCCGTGGTCGTGGACGCCGCCGGCAACGCCTACATCAGCGGCTGGACCTATGGCGACCTCGGTGGGACCAACGCGGGAGACAATGACGCCTTCCTGATCAAGTTCGATGCGTCGGGCAACGAGCTCTGGAGCCGGCAGATCGGTACGTCGACTTATGACTACAACCGCTCCGTGGCCGTGGACGCCTCCGGCAACGCGTATATCAGCGGCACCACCTACGGCAGCCTCGGCGGGACCAACGCGGGAGGCTATGACGCCTTCCTGACCAAGTTCGACGCGTCGGGCGCCGAGCTCTGGAGCCGGCAGATCGGTACGTCGAGTGACGACTGGAGCAACTCCGTGGCCGTGGACGCCTCCGGCAACGCCTACATCAGCGGTCACACCGACGGCAGCCTCGGCGGGACCAACGCGGGATACTATGACGCCTTCCTGACCAAGTTCGATGCGTCGGGCGCCGAACTCTGGCGCCGGCAGATTGGTACGTCGAGTAATGACTACAACCGCTCCGTGGCCGTGGACGCCTCCGGCAACGCATACATCAGCGGCACCACCTACGGTAGCATCGGCGGGACCAACGCGGGAGACCGGGACGCCTTCCTGACCAAGTTCGACTCATCGGGCACCGAGCTCTGGAGCCGGCAGATCGGTACGTCCAGTGCCGACCGAAGCCAGTCCGTAGCCGTGGACGCCTCCGGCAACGTCTACATCAGCGGCCGTACCTACGGCAATATCGGTGGGACCAACGCGGGAAACTGGGACGCCTTCCTGACCAAGTTCGACGCGTCGGGCAACGAGCTCTGGAGCCGGCAGATCGGTACGTGGCGTACCGACAGCAGCTACTCCGTAGCCGTGGACGCCTCCGGCAACGCCTACATCAGCGGCCGTACCGACGGCGATCTCGGCGGGCCCAGCGCGGGAGGCTATGACGCCTTCCTGACCAAGTTCGACGCGTCGGGCAACGAACTCTGGCGCCAGCAGATCGGTACGTCGAGCAGCGACTACAGCTACTCCGTGGCCGTAGACGCTTACGGCAACGCCTACATTAGCGGCGAAACCGAGGGCAACCTCAACGGGCCCAACGCGGGAAACTGGGACGCTTTCCTGGTGAAGTACGAGGTCCCCGAACCGGCCTCGATGTCTGTCATGATGGCCGCAGGCCTCCTGATGTTGAGGCGGCGGCGACGCCGATAGGCCCAGACGCTTGCATTCTGCGCGGCGGGGCTCCTGTCCCGCCGCGTCCCAAGGCCAGGCAAGAGTTCCCGTACGGGCCGCCAACCGGCGCTGTGTCAGATTGCCCGTGAGCCCATCCGCATCCCTTCTTTCTCTTCTGCTTCTTCTCACCTGCGCCTCCCTCGCCTTCCTCTGCGTCTCCGCGCCTCTGCGGCCGGGGCCTTTGTCCGCTTGCGGCTGACGGGGTTAGTTGGTCCAATGGCGGCTCTACTGCGAACGAAAGGAGCCGTGATGGCGAATTATCTGGGTATCGACGTTGGCACTTCCGGGACCAAGGCGCTGATCATGAGCGCGAAGGGACGCGTGCTGGCGACGGCGACCGCTGAGCATCCGATCTTCGCGCCCAAGCCCGGCTGGAGTGAGCAGAGGCCTGACGATTGGTGGGCGTCCACCATCGCCGCTACGCGCGCGGTGGTCAAGAAGGCGAAGGTGGCCGGCAAGACGATCAAGGGGATCGGTTTTAGCGGGCAAATGCACGGGCTGGTCATCACCGGGGCCAATGGCAAGCCGCTACGGAACAGCCTGATTTGGAACGACCAGCGGACCGCGCTTGAAGCTGCCCAAATCGAAAAGAAAGTCGGCGGGCGAAAGAATCTCATCAAGCTTGCCGGCAACGCCGCTCAGACATCCTTCACGCTGACCAAGCTGCTGTGGGTCCGTAACAATCAGCCGAAGCTGTACGACCGCATCAAGCACTTCATGCTGCCGAAAGATTACGTCCGCCTGCAGATGACGGGCGAGTATGCCGGCGACGTCAGCGACATGTCCGGCACGCTCATGCTCAACCAGCGGACACGGAAATGGTCCAAGGAGATCATCAGCAAGTTCGGCATCGACGCCGACATGCTCCCGCCGTTGTTTGAAAGTCACGAGGTGGTCGGCAAGCTCACCGCCGATGCGGCCGACAAGATGGGCCTGGCTGCCGGCACAGCCGTCACAGCCGGCGGCGGGGATCAGCCCGTGGGCGCGGTGGGCAACGGCGTAGTGGCCGACGGCCTGACCAGCGCGACGATGGGCACGAGCGGCGTCGTGTTCTCCCACGCAAAGAAATACGCGACGGACCCGCAAAGCCGCGTCGGCACGTTCTGCGCCTCGGTGGCGGGCGAGTACTGCCTGTTCGGCTGCATTCTCGCAGCCGGCGGCAGCTACCAGTGGTTCCGCAACACGCTCGGCGAGGCGGCGATCGCGGCAGCGAAGAAGCAGAAGGTGGACCCCTACGAGCTACTGACGGCCGAGGCCGCCAAAGCCCCCGCCGGCTGCGAGGGGCTGTTCTGGCTGCCTTACCTCACCGGCGAGCGGACACCCCACGGCGACCCCAACGCCAAGGCGTGCTGGGTCGGCATCCACAGCCGGACTACTCGTGCGGAGCTGAACCGCTCCATGCTGGAAGGCGCGACGTTCGGCATGAACGACGCGGTGCAACTGCTGAAGGGCAGGGGCCTGAAGATCAACCAGATTCGCCTATCCGGCGGCGGGGCTCGCAGCCAGTTCTGGCGACAGCTGCAGGCGGACATCTACGGCACGACGTGCGTTACGATCAACGCCGAGGAAGGCCCAGCCTACGGCGCAGCCTTGCTGGCGGCGACGGGCTGCGGCGAGTTCGCCACTATCGGCCAGGCCTGCAAGGCGGCGATCAAGGTTACGCGTACGATCAAGCCGACGGCCACGGGCAAGAAACTCTATGCCAAACTCTACGCCCAATACACCCGCCTGTACCCCGCCCTCAAAGACGAGTTCGCTAACATCGCCAAGTTGTAGGGCGGTTCGGATGGACATTCGGGGCGCAATACGCTACAATGCGCGGCATGAAGTCGTTTGCTGAGATTATTTCCGCCGCAGCCGCCAAAGGGCCGAAGAAACTCGCCATCGCCGGCGAGCCCAACGAGGAACTCGGGCTCGCCCTCGATCGCGCCGCTAAAGAGAGCATCGCCGAAGCCGTCTTCTTCCAAGACGCCCCCACGGCCGCGGGGGCTGTGCGGACCGGCGAGTGCGACGTGCTGATGAAGGGGGACGTCTCCACGAAGGATTTCATGCGGGCGATCCTCGACAAAGAGCAAGGCCTGCGGAGCGGCAAGCTGATAAGCCACGTTTTTGTCGTCGAGGCCCGCGGCAAGCTCATGCTGATCACCGACGGCGGCATATGCATCAACCCGACGTTGGAGCAGAAGGTCGAGATCATCCGCAACAGCATCCCAATCGCCAACGCCATGGGCATCGCCACGCCGAAGGTGGCGGTTCTCGCGGCGATAGAGACGGTGAACCCGAAGATGCCCGAGACCCTCGATGCGGCTGAGCTTTCCAAGATGGACATCCCCGGCTGTCTCGTCCAGGGGCCCCTGGCGCTGGATAACGCCGTCTCGGTGGACGCCGCCCGCGCGAAGGGCATCTCCGGGCCCGTCGCGGGCATGGCGGATGTTCTGCTGGTCCCCAGCGTGCTGTGCGGCAACATCTTCGCCAAGAGCATTTCGTACTTCGGAGAGTGTCGCGTCGGCGGCGTGGCGGCGGGCACGAGCAAGCCAGTTACGTTCCTGTCGCGGTCGGACACCGCCGACACGAAGTTCCACACCATCGCCCTGGGCGTGCTGATAAGCTGACGCGCCGCGCCCCGGCCGACCCACGCGCCGCCGACACCGACCAACCCGGACTCGAGAGCGTAGCTCGACACAACTTCTCAGCCCGGCCTGGCATTGCAGAAGCGGCGGCAGCGATGCCACCTTCCTCCAAACGCACTATGCTCGTGAACTGCCGATTGCCCAAGCAGATATATCAGTCATGCATAATCTCCAATAGCCGGAGGCGGGGCGATGGATACTACCCCGTCCGCCGTCTGGCTGGGGGGCTGCCATGGCTCGCCTGCGACCCGCTCGATCGCGTAGCTGCACAAACGCTGGTATATGGTGTTCAGCGGGTCGTCAGCTTCGATCTCCCCGGCGGCAATGAACCGCTCGATCGCCTGGGCAAACTCCCCTGCCTCGAACAGTTCAACGGCGCGGGCGAAGTACATGAGCCACGTCTCCCGCTCGGGCGACAACTGCTCGTCGGTCAGTACCTGCTGCAGCCGTATCGGCTCGGCGAAGCCGCTGATGATCGCCCGGCCGATGTACCTGGCATGCATGTCCGTGGCCTCACCGGCCAACTCCCACGCCTCGTCGGTAACGATGATGTCCGTGCCCAGCAGCTTATTGGCCGACTCCAGCCGGCTGGCGAGGTTCACGCAATCGCCGATGGCGGTGTAGTCCATCCGGTCCGACGAGCCGCAGTTGCCCACCATAGCCTCGCCGACGGTAATGCCCACGCGGACCTTCAGCTTGGCCGCCTCGCCGAACTCCTCAGCCAACTCGACGTTGAGCTGGGCTGCTTTGCGATGACAGTCCACCGCCGCACGCAGCGCCCTCGCTGCGTGGTCCGGCTGATAGACCGGCGCACCGAAGAAGCAGAATATGCCATCCCCCAGGAACTTGTTGAGGTAGCCCTCGTGGATATTCTGTATGACGTCCGTGGCGCCGTTGAAGTAGCGGTTCAGCAGGCCCACGGTCCGCTGCGGGCCGAGCCGTTCTGACATGGCGGTAAAGCCCGCCAGGTCGGAGAACATGCACGATATCTGGCGGCGCTGCCCGCCAAGTTCAGCCAGCGACGGGTCGACCAGCAGCCGATCGACCAGTGTGGGCGACAGGGCGTGGGCGAACATCTTGCGGATATGTTGCTTTGCGCGTTGCTCGGTTAGCTGGCGGAAGACAGCCACTGCCAGATAGCTGGCCACCACGACCGCCAGCGGGCCGACGACCGGCAGCCAAAGACCCATCCGCGCAAAGGCCACCCACGCGACGAAGGCCAGGTAGCCCGCGGCGATAACGGCCGCTGCGAGCGCCGCCTGCAGCATGGGCCTCCAGGCCGATACTGCCGAAACCGCCGCGCCCATCACCAGCACGATCAGCAGTGCCACGGCGGGCCTGGCTGGGCGAATGAATCGCCCGGAGAGTATCGTGTCGAACACATTGGCGTGCACGACCACGCCGGGCGTGCGCTTGCCCAGCGGCGTGGGAACGAAGTCGGCTGCCGACGTTGTGGTAGAGCCGATCATGCACACTCGCCCGGCAACTCGGCTGCGAACACTTTTCAATTGCGTATCTATATCCGCTGCGATCAGTGCGTTGGCTTCATCGATCTGGACAAGCTTCGCTTGAAACTGGACAAGCCTTTCTCGCTTGTCTTCCGCCCAGGGGAGGGTGAGGTAAGTGTTCTTCAGGTCCTCCCGCAGGCTGAATGCTTCCTCGTCGATATCGCGCTGGAGCTGTGCCTCTTCGGCCAGCACCTTGGCGAGCTGCTCGCCAGGCCCGGCCTTGCCATTGAGGGCGGCAAGGCGCCCCCTGCGCTGCAGTGAGATGCGCTCGATGTAAAGTTTGTCCGCCCACTCGACCAAGTCCTGCACTTCCCATCGCGCCACCTCATCGGCAACTGCCAGCACAACCAACATGGCCAGGTTATTGTTGCGCTTGAGGGCCTGCCGCTGCCGCCAGATCAGTTCGACATCTGAGATAGAAACGTGCTGGCCCCCGCTGGAGCTGCGCCCGCGCCAGCTTATGAACATCTGCCCCTGCCGGTTGGTCGGTATTACTCGCTCGGTGCCGTCGGCAAAAGTGAGCGTCACGGACTGCTCGCCGGCCTGGAGGGCCGCCAACTCGCCGTGCTCGCCGGCCAGGTGTTCAACGACCATTGCCAGGGCGATTTGCATGTAGACGCGCCCGCTGCTTCGGCCCAGCAGGCGAACTCGCCTGGCCACGCCGTCGATCTCCGGCGTGAAGGTTACAAAGCCGGAAATGCCGGCTGACTCCGTAAACCCCACGAGCGGCGGAGTCATAGGCCCATTGGCCAACTGGGCGCCTTGCTGCCTGTAAGGCGGCACGGAGAAACGCACCATGGCCTCCAGGCCTCGCTGGTGGCGCTGCTGGTCGGCGTCGCCCTGGCCAAGGAGAGCGGGCGAATCGCCGGACTCGCCCTGGGTGAAGTCAATGTGCATGGGCACGGCTACATTCTGGGCGGCCCCGATGGCGTCGGCCAACAGTGCGTCGTCGAAAATGGGCGTAACGGACTGCCACGCCAATTCGGCGCCTGCCTCGGCCAGGGGGTCCTGCTCCATCGGCTCGTAGCGGATCTTCTGATAGTCCGGCAGGATCATGTCCAGCATGATCATCTTGGCGCCGCACTCGTCGAGGACGTCTATCACGCCGGCCAGCGTCGCGCGAGGCCAGGGCCAGCGTCCGATCTGTTCGATGCTGCCGTCGTCGATGTCGATGTGCACTATTTCATCGCTGCCGCTGACGGGAGAGAAGCGGCGGAACAGGCTGTCCAGGGCGATGAAGTCCCCGCGCTGCCCCACCCCCAACGCACAAGCCAAGACAATGGCAACAGTCGCCAGCATCCCCATGCCGAACGCCCCGCCGGGCTGGGATGTTTTTAGTGGCTTGTCCTTCATGCCTGTTAACCGCTGGTGGCTACTCGCCCCTCTGGCCTTCCTCCTTGCCGCCGCCTTGCTCGCCGCCGCCTTCCTCGCCGCCGCCCTCCTCGCCGCCACCTTGCTCGCCGCCGCCTTGCCCACCGTTGCCATTGCCGCCACTGCCGTTGTTGCTATGGCCGTTCGAGCTGTCCGACGAGCTGGTCATGCCGCTGCCGCCGAACAACGGGGGCCCGCCAGTGTTGCCGCCGCCGCCTGTAAAGCTGAACCCCCCGCGCCCGCCGGTATTGTCGCGGTTGGCGTTCTCCTCGTCGGAGAGCCCGCCGAAGGTGTCTCCCGTCTGGGTGTGACGGCTGGCGTCGTCGAGGTCGCCGGACGGAGTGCCGTTTTCGTCAGAGGTCTGGCCCGCGCCGACTTGGGTGTCGCCGTTGGGGGTGCTGTTATTCCACGTGCCCTCCGTGCCATTGAGCCCAAGCCCGCGGTAGGAAAAACCCAGGTAGCCGTCGGTTCCCCGGATGCTCAGGGTCGCCACCGGGGTGTGAATCTCAAAATCGTTGGCGCCCTTGCTGGAGTCGACTCGCGCATGTATTGAGCCATACTTAATGCCCATGCGCGTTGTAACTTTCTCGTCGGCATCTTCACGAAAAGATGCTATGCCGATTTTTGTGGCGCTATGAATGGTGATCTCGCCGCGATCGGCCATTTGAAGCACCACCATCGCTCCCAGACCGGTACGTATGACCGTCATCTCGGACAGTTCATCACCCGCAGCCAGGGCCAGCCACTTGCCCGTATCATCGACAACAGACCGCTGCTGGGCAACCCCCTCCGCCGAAATCACGGTAGCAGTTAGCTTCACCGTATCATCGGCGGCCGGTTGGGCCTCATCATCGGCGGGCTGGGCCTCGTCAGCGGTGGGTTGGGCATCGCCGTTGGCATCGGGCGATGACGAGTCGGCGGCCGCCGATGGCGTGGCGGGTGCTGTAGGCGCATCGGGCGCATCGGCGGGGGCCGCGTCTTGGGCTGAGGCAATTCCCGTCAGCAACATCGACATGGTCAGAGCAATAAGATAGCGCATGTGACTCCGCTCCTTCCCGCCAAAAAAAAGGGCGTCTGGGAAGATCAGTTGTCTATTTGGCCGGCCTTATCGGGGACCTTGCCGGTGCGAATGTAAGTGTCCGCCGAGCCAAGGACACCCACGAACTCCAGGCCTGTAACCGGCGTGAAAACCGCCCCATCACCCATCAGGCTGCGGTATTGCAGCTCCCGCAAGCAGTATCGCTCGCTGGGGCCGGTGAGTGTTAGTATGATCCCTCCGTGAACCTTCGTGGCTTGATAAATCATATAGGCCAGTCGGCCTCGCGTGATAGAGCCGGCTGCGTCGACATCCCAGTCCGCGCCGATAATATCCCGCGCCCGTAGCGCCTCTGCCCGCTGGCTGAACGTCTCGAAGTCGTCCTCGCCGTCCAGAAGGACGATCAGCCCACGCATCGCATCGTTTTCGCTGACGGTCAACTCCGACGACATGCGATCCAGGAAGGCTGCCGAGTCTTCGTTGGCGACCAGCGCAGCATCGCCGCTGGCAACGAGCCCGCTGCCGCACCCGGCGGCTGTCAGGCTGGCGGCAACTGTCAGCCACATGCATGTTTCGAGCAGGCGTTTCATGATATTGCTAGAAGCTGAAAACGAATCCCGTATAGAGGAACTGTCGGCAGGTCTTATCCCCGCCGTCGTACGCTGAGCCGGGCACAAACGCGCCCCATCTGGCGGTGTATGACAAATCGCTCGTGATCCGCCAGTTGCAGTACAGGTCCATCTCAAAGCCGACCCACGGCGCGTCGTTAATGGCTGACGAATCCGTTATCGCGCCGGCGGACTTGGCTTTCTGATAGAAGAACAGCTTCGTGCCGAACTCCATCTTCTCCAGCAGGGGAACGCTCTGGGCTGGAAAGAAGCTTGCGCCGATTGAGTAGACGTGGATGTTGGTGATGCCCGGCGAGAGGGCTATGCCCGTATCGCGAAAGCCGAAGGCGTTGAAGCCCTTGTCCCGCGTGCCTGCTCGGTTGCCGCCAACGGTAGAGTTCGGGCTGCCCAAGCGGTCGCCGTCGCCGGAGGCGAATATGTACTCGAACGTGAACCTCGGATCGGTCGCCATCTTCGGCGAATAGATCAGTTGGGCGTCGATAGCCAATGCGCAAATGTCGTCGCGCCCCGCCGTCACGCCATTTGAGTATGTCTTGCCCCACTCGCCGACGACCTCGGCCTTGTACCGCAGATAAGAGCCCAATAGCGGGCCGCTGCTGCCCAAGCCCACATAACGGGAAGTGTACTCGTAGGACTGCGTAGAATCTCGCGGGTGGGAGCCGGTGTTGTCCTGGTTATTGAGGAAGAAGGCGTAAGGCCTGTGCTGGCCAAACCCCTTGTACGTGACCTCCAGACCAAAAAAGCACCGCTCCTCGCGATGCGCCACGCGGTCGGACCCGTCGATATTGTTCGAGAAACGGATGCTCTTGCCCAAGAAGGTCGTCACGTCCCAATCGTGGGTGGTGATGTAAAACCGGATGGCATCCAATGGCTTGGACAACACAAACGCCGAGCCTATCGTCGTGAACTGCCTGCCAACCCGCACTCGCAGGCCAACAGCAGGCCTCTTGCCCGACTGGCTGGCCAAGAGTTGCCCCAGGTCGAACTCGTACCACGCCCGCTCGACGGACTCGGTAAAGTCGTCTCCTCGGGCGTTGGTGGGATTATCGTTGCCATTCCAGTCGTCGTACTGCAGCAAGCCGCGGAAGTACGCCCGGTGAATCCCCTGGATGTTCATGCTCGCCCAGCCACGCATGGCATACTGCGCTAGGTGACGCTCTTTGCGGGCGGACGGGTCATCGTAGTCGAAGAAGGCGAAGTTGAACCACCCGCCGGCATCGAAGCCCATCTCGCGGGCGAGGGGCATCTGCTGGTCCAGGGCTACGCGCAACTCCTCCTCGTAAACGCCCGTACCGCCCAGCTCCTGAGCTTTCACCGTCGCCGGAACCAGAAGTGCTGCAGCAACTGCCAGCAGTACAACCCAGCCTCGCTCTAATGACATCAACTTCATAGCATTGGACCCGCAAACCAACGACCTGCACCTTGGCAGGCCGCACGAACTCAAAACAATGCTCTTCTCTCGGCAAGATTTGTCGCTACGCTACAGGCAAACGCTTGCAGCAGCGAAGGCACACGAGAACCCATCGCCAAGACTGGGATGGATTAGAACCCGCCGCCGCCGGAAAATCAAGTGCAGTGTCGGTCTATTCCGCCAAGGCGACGCGTATCGGTGCGTTATCGCAACATTCTCATTCAGCACAACTTGCCGGTCTGGAGGAACTCGTGGCGGACGGCGGCGGAGACCTTCTTGCCACGCCGACCCAGGAAGGTCACCTTGCCGGGCGCAAACTGGATGTCTTTGACGCGGTCGAAGCCGGCTGGCACCTTAACCACTCCCTGGACATAGTTTATGGCTGTCGGGCGTTTGGCGGACAAGGCGACCGTCGTCGGGAAGCCGGCCCGGCTGATGACGTTGGCCTTGACCGAGTCAGCCAGCCCCTCGGCAAAGAAGCCACACACGTCTTCCAGGCCCAAACACCGGTTACGCCCGGACATCGGCGAGCCGTGGTGGCCTCGGTTGGAAATCCAGAAAGCGGTGGCCGGAAGAACGGCGGCGTCCTTCAGCGAAAACCACAGGAAGCCCCGCTCGGCGTTCACTGCCGTCGTCCAGGCCGGGGTAGCTGAGGGCTTCTTGAAAACCGCCAGCAAATCGTCGAAGCCCGTCCGCACCGGGAAAGCTGAGCAATCGCCCAGCGGCGCGTTCTTGAAGTTCAGCGGCACGCGGGTGAGGTCCGTGAACTTCGCGCCTAGCGCGAACGACTGATACGCTGCGGCAGCCGGGTCGCCCGTGGCGGTGGGGTTGGTCATACCGAGGGCGAACTTGCTCGTCGATACGCGCAAGGCCCCTTCCGCATCGGGCAGGGCGAGCGTGGCGTGATGGCCTAGCGGCATCTTGCCGGAAAAGCCTTCCAGCAAGTGTTGACAATAGACAACGTTCTGCCCATCGACCAGCGATAGCGTCTTGGTGAACTTGCCTTTGCGAATGCGAGCGGACATCGAGACGGTCAGCGAGGTAACCTTGCCGCAGGTTGCAAGGTCCACGAGCTTCCACTTCTTTGTAGCCGGCTCGCCGTGGCAAGCGAACTGCTCGCCGCTCACTGCCTCCGTGTTGGCGCCGAAGGGCATGCAGAATAAGTCGCCACGCAGGGGCACGAGCACGGGGTCGGGTATCTTCAGGCCTTCGTTGGCCCACGGGCTGATGTAGTAGGGCTGAACTGATTTGGCTGTGTTGCGATAGAATGTGACGGGAGCCATGTGCCCGCCCAGTTGGGTCAGCGCCAATTCGACGTTCTTGCTGCGGACGATCCACGACGGCTGCGATGCGACGGTCTTGGTGATGGCTTTCATTGAGGTGTCTCCCAGACGGTTCCTGCTAGTGGGTATTCATTGTCAGTGTATCGCGAGGTCCGCGGGCCTCGTTGGGGGTTGCAGGCAGGCCGCAATGCGCCGACCCGGTCAATAGGCGTTGGGGTCTCGAAAACTGCGGACCAGTGTTAATGCGATGATCCACAAATCCAAACCGAACGTCCAGTTGGTGATGTAGTAAAGATCGTACTGGATGCGCTTTCTCAAAGATGTCTGCCCTCGCCACCCATGCACTTGCGCCCATCCGGTCAGACCTGACTTCACCTGGCTGCGAAGCATGTACCGGGGGATCTGCCTTCGGAACCGTTCCACCAGTTCAGGCCGTTCCGGCCTGGGGCCCACCAGCGACATCTGCCCAGCCAGTATGTTCAATAGCTGAGGCAGCTCGTCGAGGTTCATCCGCCTCAAAAAGCCGCCAAACTTCGTGACGCGGGGGTCCGCCTTCTTGGCCCACACTGCCCCAGTGCCCTCCTCGGCGTCCTGGACCATCGTGCGGAATTTGATGATATGAAACGGCTCGCCGCCGAGGCTCGCGCGAATCTGGCGGTAGAAGACAGGCCCCCTGCTGGTAAGCTTGACCAGCAAAGCGATGACCACCATCGGCACAGCAAGCACTATCAGTGCCGCCAGCGAGAACAGAAGATCGAACGTACGTTTCAGCACGCTGTTCCACCCATGCTGAGGGCTGTGCGTCATCGAAATGACAGGCAGGTTCTCCAGCTGACTCACATCCTGACTGAGGAAGCTGAACGACAGCAGATCCGGCACGATGTGTATGGCCACGTTCGTCTCAACAAGCTGATCCAGCACCATTGCCACCCGCTCGTGCTGGTTGGCGGGCAAGGCTACAAAAACTAAATCCACCGGCTTGATGGCGATGATGTCGGCGATGCCATCGATGGGCTTATACACCCTCAGCCCGCACAGCTCCGTGTGCAGATTGTGATTGTCGACAAAGTACTGCGGCATGATGCCCGTCCAACTGTTCCGTTTCAGGGCGTGATAGAGCGTCTGGGCAAGTCGGCCCGAGCCGACAATGGCAGCGTGGCGCAGATTCCATCCTCGCTTGCGAAACTGCCGCAGCATCGTTCGCGACGCGGTCCGGTACAGGATCGCCAGTACCAGCCAAGAGCCAAGCACCGAGATCATCATTAATCTGGACTGCGTCTGATGCAGCACCAGCATGTCGGCAAAGTAAGCAATCGCCCAAGCCAGCACCACCCCCCGACAAAGATCCATAATCTCACGGGACGGGCTCTTCGTGCGCTTGGGAGCATAAAGACCCATACGGACCAGAATCAGCACCGTGAGGATCAGTGAAAAGACTATCATCGGTACGAAATTGCCGAAAGGAGGCAGTTCGTGAGGCGTCAGGCCCAGCTTGCCCCAAAGTGCCCTCAGAGCATAGCCCACCCCCCAGGCCGCGGCAGCTGCCACCAAATCTCCGCAAGCCAGCAGGAACACGACCAATTGTCCGTAACGTTTGAGCATGCTTACACTCCCCATCCCGATGGGGATGGGGCGCCCTGCGCAAGACCATGAAAGCAGACTAACCGTCGGCCGCCAGCCATCGCCCTCACGCCGGCGCCGCTGCTGCTGGTTATATCCGCTGGACAGGCTGGGGGCAACAGCCGGCGAGGCCCGCTGCCCAATCCAGCCGGAAATCTCCCCCAACGCCACATCGAGCTTCTTGCATGCCCCCAGCTAATGCTGGTATATCTGGGGCCGGAAAGGACGCCTATATGAAAAAATCCGCATCAATTGGGGCTCACACGAAATTCTACGATCGATTCAAGCGACCCCCAACACCATGAGCACATCGCACTGCCGGCCGCCGCGGGCGACAGATCCGCCGAGCCCAATTGAATGAGACCCAAATGCGCGTAGCTATCGTACATGATTGGCTGACGGGAATGCGCGGCGGCGAGAAGGTACTCCGCCTGATCTGCCAAAGCTTCCCCCAGGCCGACCTGCTGACACTGCTGCACACAAAAGGCTCGTGCTGCGACGAAATCGAACGGATGCGAATCCGCACGAGTTGGCTTGACGACTTGCCCGCCGCGGAAAAATACTACCGCAACCTGCTGCCGCTGATGCCGTTTGCCATCGAGGGAATCCAGGCTGACCAGTACGACCTCGTGCTCTCCACAAGCCATTGCGTGGCCAAGGGCATCGTCCGCTGCCCGCGGTCGCTGCACGTGTGCTACTGCCACTCGCCAATGCGGTACGTTTGGGCCCAGGGGGCTGTCTACGAAGGAACGATGGGGCTGAAATCCATCCCGCTGAAGTTACTGGGCGGCTACCTGCGCGCATGGGACCGTCGAAGCGCCCAACACGTCGATCACTTCATCGCCAACAGCGTCAACGTGGCAGGGCGAATTGCCGACAGCTACGGCCGGTGCGCCGAGGTCGTCTTCCCGCCGATCGACACGGACTTCTATTGTCCTGCCGACATCGAGCGTGAAGACTTCTACCTGATGGTGACGGCGATAGCTCCTTACAAGCGAGTGGACCAGGCGATCGAAGCTTTCGCCGGGTCGGGCAGGAAATTGGTGATAATCGGCTCGGGTCAGCATTACGTGAGACTCAAGCGGCTGGCGCCCAAGAATGTGCGATTGCTGGGCTGGCAGGACGACGAGGTGGTCCGCGACCATTACCGGCGCTGCCGGGGTCTAATCTTCCCTGGCGAGGAAGATTTCGGCATGGTGCCCCTGGAGGCCATGGCCTGCGGAGCGCCCGTAATCGCCTATGGCGCCGGCGGGGCCTTAGAAACCGTGAGGTGCATCAATACCGCACAGGACAAGCCAACAGGCCTGTGCTATTTGCCCCAAACACCGGCAGCGCTGGCCGGCGCAGTCGACGAGTTCGACCGACGCGCCGGCGAGTTCGACGTCGACCAGATCGTCCAATGGGCTCGGCAGTTCGGCGAGGGGGTGTTCATCGAGAAGTACATGGGTGTCGTCAATCGCCTGCTGGTGCAGCGCGGAATGACGACGTAGCGGCACGGACCTCCCCCGGCGTCGCTATCGGCCTTACTCGCGATCCAGCCGGAATATCACGACCGCATCGCCATCGGAATCGGCCCCATCGTCGCGGGCAAATCGACCGATGGGGGCCTCTGCCAAGTGATCTCGCAAGTACTCATCCAAGTCGCCGTCGCTTACAGCCACGAACACAGTACTCACGCCACGCTGCCGGTCGACGCTCTTAAGAAAAGCGCCACGTCCCGACCTCAGCACCGCTCCGTCAATCTGAGCGTAGTGCCGCACGCGCAAATTGTCGGTCAGCAGGAACGCATCTTCGCCTGCCTCCTGAGCGATGAACAGGCCCGCCTGCTTGATGTAGCCCTTGCCCTTGTGGAGAGGCCTGAGGGTATGGCACAGCAGAGAGATGGCGACCAGAGCGACAACCACCACCATGGCCAGGCGAGGCATGACACGCAGGCGGAGCTTGCCGCCCGCCACGCAAATCCAGTGCACGATCACCAGAATGCCGCCGCCTGCAAGTGGCGCGAGCATGGCGGCGTTGGCAAGTGGATAGCGGTCAGACAGATATCCCGACCGCAAGTAGTTGGTGATCGTCGCGATTCCCATGGTGGCCAACGACCCGACCAGCAAGACTGCCGCCGGCCTGCGAGGTGAGCCCGCCATCCCCCTCAACAAACGAGAACGCAAGACCTTGCCGCCAACCCATGTGACCAGCCATACGCAGATCGCAAAACCTAAAACAGGGTGCGTGGCCTCAAACAACTCCCGGATGAACTCGACCACGCCGCCCCAAAGCCCGCCCAGAGATGCCGAAGCCACCGGAACGCAAGCAACCATAGTGACGGCAGCTTGGCTCAAGAGGTTACCAAAGACCGCGTCGTTCGAAAACGCACCAATGTAAAACATGTAGGGCACTACGCCCGCCGCCATCGTCCCGAACATTGCCACCAATGCCCATACACAATGCCCGCCACGCCGACTGCACACTAGCCAGCAGATGGCTATCGGCACGACCACGTGAGAAGCATCCAGCCGAACGTAATAGGCCCCAGCCCCTACCAGCCCCACCGCCACAGCCATTAGCATAGCCCCCACGCGACGCGACTCAAGCAATCGAAGCGTCCACAGCGCCCCCACCATCGCCCACATCTGCAGACAGACGGACAGTGAATCTGCTATCACATCCGCACCCGCCGCCGACCACTTGCGCGTGAGGGAAAAAAGCAGTGCCGCTATCAATGCAATCCGCCGCCCCATTAGCGCACTCGCGAAAAGCCACAATGCCAACGTCGCCGCCACAGCCGAAACTACCGATGTTATCTGCCCAGCAAGATCCCAGCCGAGAATATCAGTAGGCCCACCAAAGGCCACGACAAGCCCATGCATCCATGAAACCGCCGCCGCGTAGCCAGGCTGAAAAGGCACGTTCGTTGCCTTGGCGACCTTGGCCGGGCTGACCGACCATTGGCGGGCCATCGCAATGTAGCCCACACCGTCTTTGGCGATCGTCTCGGTATGACAGACCAACCAAACTCGCACTGCCAGGCAGGCCAGCAGTATTGCCGCCAGCAATATCACTGCGCGCCCGGCCGATATATCCTTTCGCGAAAGGACGGCGACAGACTTGATGTCTCCCTGATCCATGGGGGGATTCTATCCTCCCCGTCGGGCACCTGCAAGCAGCCCAGCCTGCCGGGCCGATCGCAACGGCCCCCGCAAATCGTGACGACCAAGGAAATGCTGGCAATAACCGATATTTGTGGGAACATGGACGAAGCAAGAAACTGCGCGATGCAACGGCACAGGAGACAGACGCATGAAAGCTGGAGCTGCTCGACGAGACATCACCCCGCCCGTCGGAATGACCATCGCCCCGCCCGAGCGGAAGAGCATCGGCGTGCATGGCCCGCTGTCGGCGAGCGCGCTCTTTCTCGACGACCAGGTCGGCGGGGCCGTGGCGATATTCTGTTTCGATCTGGTCGGCTGTAGTTTCGAAACGGCTGAGCAGGTCCACCAGGCAGTCAAGAACGCTACCGGCATCGAACATGTGCTGCTGAACTTCAGCCATACGCACTCGGGGCGCGGGCTTGACCCGCGTAGCGACGGCAGCAAGACCGACGACGAGACCGCCTGGAACGACAGCGTGCACGATGCGATTCTCGATATCGTCGCCGAGGCCAAAGCGGCAGCTGTGCCTGTAACGCTGCTGGCCGGGCGCGCGACGGCGCAGGTGGGCTTCAATCGGCGAATCATGTATGAGGACGGGCAGGTCGGCATGGGCGTTAACAAAGAAGGCCCAGTCGTGCCGTGGGTGAACGTGCTGGCTGTCAAGCGGCAAGATACCGGCCAGTTCGTCAGCGTGCTGCTGGAGCACGCAGCTCATCCGGTCATCGTGCCGGACACGAGCAGCCTGACCAGCGCCGACTTCCCCGGCTCAGCCGTCGCGCGGATAAACGAAGAACTCGGCGATGGCGCGGTTGTAATGTTCGCCCAGGGCTGTGGCGCAAACATAAACGCCTATCCGTTGCGGACAACCCACGAAAACTCAGACGCCGCCGGGCGCGAACTCGGTGAGGCTGCACTGCAAGCCCTGGCCTCGGCCACGCCACTGGCAGGCAACACGCTCATCTTCCGCGAAACAAGCGTCGCCCTGCCATGCCAGCCCTACCCGTCGATGGAAGTTTGGCAGCAGACGGTGGACAACCTAGCCAGCGACTGGAAGCGCGGCACGGAATCGGGCAGGCCCGTCGACTGGATCACCGAGGAGGTCTACAACGCCACCATTGAAATGCTCGACAAGGTCAGAGGCTTCATCGAAAGCGGCCAGGCCCCCCCGGCGCGACGAATCGACGTATCCGCACTAATGCTGGGCAGCGACTGGTGCCTGGTAGCCCTGGGCGGCGAAACGTTCTGCCAGTACGAGCTGTGGGCAGACGAGGCAGCCCCCTTCGCCCACAACATGACACTGGGCTACACCAACGGAATCGGCGGGTACGTCGCCGGCGACGACGCCCTGGCCATGGGCGCCACGGGCGGCTACGAGGCGGGCGGCTACCCATGCTGGTGGGCAAGCGGCATCATCGGACCGAGCTACTCGCCACTCGAGGTCGGCACGCAAGAACGAATCCAACAAGCCATCGCATCCCTCTGGGCCGACAGGTAACGGGCATCGGAAGTTAACACAGTGGCATCGCGTCATATTTCACCATTGCGGAGATCCACCAGGCTGATATCCATCGGCGCGTGCATGTGGGTTATTTACAGCGTGTGCGTCGCCAGCCCGATCGCGACGGACTTCTTCCGGTCGCTGGGGGCCGAGGACTACCACATCGCCAGGATCACTGGCGTGTCCATGATAATGCTGTCGGCCTTCTTCGCCGGCGCCCACGTAAACAATCGGCTTCGCCGCCGCAAGCCGTTGTTCATGTTCATCTTCATCACAGCTCGCCTGCTTTACGTGGTGATCGCGTTCCTGCCTGTGATCTGCCCGTCGCTCTCGGCCAGTCAGTTGATGTTGGCCATCACGATGCTCATTGCGATCAACGTGGGGATGAGTAATTTCGGCGAGACGCTGTTCCTGTCGTGGCTGGCCGACCTCGTGCCGCGTCGCATCCTGAGCCGCTATTGGGGTGGCAGGCAAGTGTGGATGTCTCTCACGCGCGTGCTAAGCGTGCTGGCATTGGCGGGCTTTGTCCACTACTCGCCCTGGCCCGTCGCCGTCCAGTTTCAGGTTGTCGTCTGCATCGGCGTGGCCCTGGGAGTAATTGACATCCTGCTTTTCCTGAAAGTCGATGAACCCCAGCACACCGTAGTAATCGACCGCCATCCCTTTGTATTGCTGGTCGAGCCGTTGCGACATCACGATTATCGCTCCTTCCTGGCTTTCATGTCATGCTGGTCGAGCAGTGCGATGATCACCGGTGCGTTCACTATTTTCTATCTGCTGGAAGTGCTCGCCCTGCCGTTGGCTCATGTGACGATTATCATGTCGCTCATGCCGCTGGGCCTGGCCCTGGCAAGCAAGACGTGGGGCAAGCTCGCCGACCGGCACGGCCATAGGCCCATCCTCATGACGTGCCTGGCGTTCAAGCCGATATTCCCGATTGTCATGCTGACAATCACACGTGACACAGCCTACTGGCTGCTGCCGACCTGGCTGCTGTTCGATGGCATGCTGAACGCCGGCCTGAGAGTGGGTCAGAACGGCTACATGATGAAGATGGCGCCGAAAGAAAACCGCTCCATGTTCATGGCCTCGGTAATGGGATTATCGGGAATCGCCGGCGGGGCCACCACCATCGCCGTCGGCCAGGTCGCCAAGGTTATGGAAGGATGGTCGCTGGACCTGGCCGGCAGGACGTGGAATAAGTACCAACTTTTCTTCGCGATCTCGGCTGTGTGCCGAATGGGCTGCATGCTGCTGGCGCGCCGTATCCGCGAGCCGGAAAGCTCGGCAGCCAACCACATGCTACGGGACTTGCTGCAAACCAAGCCATGGGGTAGAAAACCATAAACCACATTCACTTTTGGGACATCGAACATGACAACACAAATCCGCATCGACACCGAAGCCATCATCGGCAGCATCACCCCCCACCTCACCGGCGCGTGCCTGGAGGATGTCAACCACGAAGTCTACGGCGGCATCTTCAGCCAGATGGTCTTCGGCGAGAGCTTCGAGGAAGAGCCCATGGCCATCGACGCCCGCCTGGACGCCGCCTTCGAAGGGCTAACCGGCACGGTCAGTTGCCTCGCCCAGCGAGAACATCTGAAGGGCGAATCCGAGGTCCGCTCATGGCAGCCGTTCGGCAAGGGCGGCGCGCAGGGCAGCTTCAGGCTATGCAGCTCGCACGCCCGGCGAGGGCAACACTGCCAGGAAATGCACTTCGAAGCCGGCCAAGGCGAGGTCGGCATCGAAAACCGCGGGCTGAACCGCTGGGGGATGAACTTCCAGGCAGGCAGAGACTATGAAGGCACAGCCGTGCTGCGGTCCGACCCGCGGGCCGACCAGGAGGCAACCAGCACCGAGGTGGTGATAGCCCTGGAAAGCGCCGACGGCGGCGTAATGTACGCCGAGACCACGCTCGACGTGCCGCAGGACGGCAAGTGGCACGTGCTGAACTTTTTGCTCTCCCCGGCCGCCGACGACGCGCAGGGCAGGCTGGCGATCAAGCTGCAGGCGCCAGGGAACGTGGCGGCGGATTACGTCGCCCTCCACCCGGGCCAGTGGGGGCGCTTCGAGGGCTTGCCCGTGCGAAAGGACATCGCCGACGCGCTGATCGATCAGGGCCTAACCGTTCTCCGTTACGGCGGGTTCATGATTAACACTCGCTGGCTTGAAGAGCGCGGCGTGGGCCCGGTGTACCGCTGGAAGGACATGATAGGCCCCCGCCACGACAGGCCGCCCTACTGGGGCACGTTCTACCGGTACAACAGTAACGGCTTCGGCATCATCGACTTCATCGCCATGTGCAACGCCGCGAACTTCCTGGCCGTGCCAACCATCAGCTCCTTGGAAAGCGATCAGGACATCGCCGACTTCGTCGAGTACGTCAACGGTGGCATTGACACCGAATGGGGCGCCCACCGCGCAGCCGACGGGCACGCCGAGCCGTTCGGCCTCGAGTACATCGCCATAGGCAACGAGGAGTGGAACGAAGAGTACGTCGAAGAGTTCGGCCGACTGAGCGACGTGATAGCCAAGGCTGACCCCGAGATAACCTGCATCGTGGCGATGTGGATGCTGCCCAACACGATGGAAGGCGAAGAGTCCAGCCGGATGCTTCGCGAACTTATTGCCCACTCCCGCGGCAAGAAAGTGCTGTGGGACTTGCACGTCGGCGGGGACAACTTCGCCGATGGCGACTTCGCCGAGAAACTGTTCGTCCAGGCCCGGCAGTTCATCGACGAGGCCGACCCGCATAACGAAATACTCTTTTGCATACTGGAGGAAAACGGCAGCCGACACGATGTGCAGCGTGCGCTCAGCCATGCCCACATCATCAACACGGCTGAGCGGTTCGGCGATGAGTTGCTGATCGACTGCCCCGCCAACTGCCTCCAGCCCTGGCTGCAAAACGATAACGACTGGAACCAGGGCCAAGTCTTCTTCACGCCGAGTGCGGTGTGGGGCCAGCCGCCGTTCTATGCCCAGCAGATGATCGCCCGCAACTATCTGCCGGTCTGCATTCGCGCCGAGTTCGATAGCGACGCGCTGGACATCACCGCCACCCGTAGCGAGGACGGCGGCGCGCTGGCGCTGAAGGTCGTCAACATGACTGCCGACCCCGTCCCGGCGACGGTAACTTTCGCCGGCGACGGCTTCGCTGCGACGAGCATCAGCGTGGAGACACTCACCGGCGATCTCACCGCCGAAAACACGCCGGACGCGCCAGAGAACATTACGCCCGTCTGCAGCACAATCGAACCGCCCACCGGCGGCGAACTGACCCATACGTTCCCGGGCCATTCGTTTACGGTGCTCCGCTTCCTGTGCGACTGACGCACGTCGGCCTGACCGGCCAGAACTCAACAACTAGAAGAAAGGTGCCGCAGTTATGGCGATTGATTTCTCGATGGAGCGTTGGCAGCCGGTCAAGGATGTGCATCGCAAGTGGTGGGCCGGCGAGCTTGGCAGGCCTTTGGTCTACGGCCTCGGGTCGAAAGAGCCGCACCGGCCGCCGGCCAAGCTGAAAAATTTCGGCCAGGCGTGCTGGGACTTCTCCCTGCCCGCGGCCGACGTCATCGACATCGCAGACTACGACCTGTGCCGACAGACATTCCTTTACGACGCCTTCCCGCATGTAAACATGCACGTCTTCGGGCCTGGCGTGGCAGCGGCGTTCATGGGGGCCCAGGCCAAAGTCGCGCCGGACACCGTCTGGTTCTTCCCGCCCAAAGATCAGCCGATCAGCGAAGTGCATCTGGAGTACAACCCCGACCATCCGATCTTGCAGCGCATCAAGAACATCTGCTCTGCTGCGGGCGAGCGATGGGGCGGGCTGGTGCAAACTTCCATGACGGACCTCGGCGGCAACCTGGACATCGTCTCGACTTTCCGCCCCGGCGAGCAGTTGCTGCTGGACCTCTGCGACCACCCAGCCGAGGTGCAGCGCGTTCTGTGGGAGGCGAGCGAGTGCTGGCACAAGTATTACGCGGACATCAACGCCGCCCTCCAGCCGACCAACCCGGGCTATACAGGCTGGGACGGGCACTTCAGCCTCGCGCCATATTACATTCTCCAGTGCGATTTCGCTTACATGATATCGCCGGAGATGTTCGATGATTTCGTCGCCCCGGAGCTCACCGCCACGTGCAAAAGAATAGACCACACGATATACCACCTGGACGGCGTGGGGCAGTTGCCGCACCTGGACACGCTACTGGCCATCGACGAGTTGGACGGCATTCAGTGGGTGCCCGGCACGGGGCAGCCGTACGGCCTGGAATGGCTGGACGTTTACTGCCGTGTGCTCGAGGCGGGCAAGAAGATTCAGGTGTTCTGCAGCCACGATCTGATAGACGCCATAGAGCAACGCGTCGGCACGACCGAGGGCTGCAGACTATGGCTGGGCGATGAGAAAGACCGCACCAACAAGCGCCTAGCGAGTTATGGGCTCGAGCCAAGGTAGGCGGTGCCCCAATCCCCCCCCGGTCAGTCCAGCCGCTCAACCTGCACGGAGCTGGCCAAGACAAGTCCGGATCCCAGCATGGCCCGGTCCTCAGCGCGCAAAAACTGAGGCCTGCCATCAATCCGTAGTTCGACGATTTCGCGTGTGTCCAGATTCACTCGCAACTGGCCGGTGATGTCGATCCGAGAGACTCGCGACGACGCGCCTCGCCCGAAAAGTTGTGGTATCCGCTGGCCAACAATGCTGATCGTCGCCACCCGACCCGCCTCCGTGCGCTCGATTCCACCGAGATGGCATGTCGACCGCTCAGTAGAGTACGATCCGCCATCTGTCAGCATATAAAATGGATAAGGATCGCAGGGGTAGACCGCTTGTCGTTCGACCAGCCATCTGCTGCCCGTGCGCAGCTCCTGGCCCGGCGGCGGAAGGTAGGCAACGCTGTCAGCAAGTGCGCTGAAAACGCCCAACGAATTGATCCGCATCGCGTGCTGTCTTTCCTCGGCCGAGACCTCATGCTCCTCTTGGGCCCACTCCTGTTTGGTGCTGTCGAACGGCTCGCCAGCCGCGTCGAAGGAAATCAGATATCCCTTGTTGTCCATCCGAGCCAAGAAGGAAGCTCCTCTTATCGCTGCGATCCACTCTCGGTAATAGCCTGCCTCTTCCTCGGGATCGTACTGAGGTGACTCGGGCATTCTAAGTAGGGCTGGCTCGACCTCGGTAGCCAAGCTGGCGGCAAGGCCTTCTCCCTGGCCTGCAAATGTCATGACGACCTCCGCCCCGCCCGGCTCGGCGTCGGATACTGTCAGCAGCATCCTCTCGCCCCACTCGAGAACTTCCCCTTGACCACTGTCAAAGCCCGTGCGGTACGTCAGCGCATATTTCTCCCCCGGCTGATAGATGGTCAGAACTTCGTCGATGGGCTCAGCGGGCGCGCACCCAACAAGCAGTGCGGCCGCGACAAACAAGACTATAGCGCGTTGCATTTGCATCCCCTTCGTCAAAGGCAAACGGCGATCAGTAACGGAGCGTAAGATAGCTGGCGGGACAGGAGCCCCGCCAGCCGAAAATAAAGAATGCCCTACCCACACCACGGCCGCGCGCGGTCTTTGCCGAGTTGCTCTGCCAGGACCTTGCGGGCGATTTCCATGTCGCCGTCTATTTCGTAATCGAACATGCCGAAGAACACGAAGTCCGCGCCGTTTTCGAAGATGTACTTCAGCGCGCTCTCCGGCGGAATCGTGCCGGCGGCCATTGTCTTGAACGCGATCCACGGCTTGTCGACCGTCTGCATGAACTTAGCGGTAGCTTCGGGGTCGCGGTCCCAGTAGCCGATGTTCTCGTCGGAGACGTGGACGAGCTCACTGGCGGATACCTTCGGGCCTGACTCGTAATCGTGGTGGTGGAACGTCTTGACGTAGAAGTCCGGGTTGAGCCCGGCTGACTCGCTGGCCTTGACCACTTCCAGGTCGTGACAGCCCACGCCGGCAGGCACGCCGGCCTGGCGGATGATATCCAGACACTTGCCAATCACGTCCACATTGCCCTCAGCCGCCAGTGGATCGCTGTGACAACCCCACACGTAAAACGCGTCCGCGCCGAGCTCGACGGTCCGCATGATCTCTTCGCGATACTCAACCAGATTCGGGTCCCGAATGTCCGCACACGCGCACAGCACCCACTGCATCTTGCCGCCATCGTCGCGGTGCTGTCGCATGAGCTGGTGGGCGGAGGGGACGGAGTGAATGTTCATGCCCGTGATGCCATGCTTCTCAGCCTCGACGAACGTCTCGACGATCTTCTTGGGCGTGTTGTAATGCTCGACGAGGCGGAACACGTAGTGCTGGTCGCGGCAGTGGTGGTAGTGGCTAATCAGGTTGCCGCCGAGCATCACGCGGGAGAGTTCCAGGTCGCAAATCTTGCCTGTGGGCAGTGTGTTGGTCTCGTTGGACATATAACGCATTTCCTGTGAAAGTGGGTCGGTAAATCCTCGCTGCCAGCTACACGATACGTTCTCGACGCGGCGCGGGCAAGGTAATCACCTTATCGGCCTGGGCCCGGGCCAACCTTAGCCAACCTGGCGGCGCCACATGTCGTAGTACACGCCCTGGCGGGCGAGCAGCTCGTCGTGATGGCCATGCTCGACGAGACAGCCATCGTCGATTACCAGTATGACGTCCGCCGACCGAGCGACCGACAGGCGATGGGCGATGATGAAGGTGGTCCTGCCGGCGGCCAGCCGATCAATCGCCTCGAGTATCAGCGACTCGCTTACCGCGTCGAGGTTGCTGGTGGGCTCATCCATTATGAGGATCGGCGGGTTCTTAAGGAACGCCCGGGCGATGGCGATGCGCTGTATCTGCCCGCCACTGAGCCCAACGCCGCGCTCGCCGACGACCGTATCGTAGCCATCGGGCTGGGCGAGTATGAACTCATGGGCGTTGGCGGCCTCGGCGGCGGCGAGCATGTCCTCCTCGGACGCCTCAGCCCGACCGTACAGAATGTTCTCGCGGATCGTGCCGGAAAACAGCACCGGTTCCTGCGGCACAAGGCCTATCGCCTTACGCAGCGACGCAACGGTAACATCACGCGCCTCGCGCCCGTCGATTTCGATCCGTCCGCCCTGCACGTCGTAAAAGCGAGGCAGCAGGCTTAGTGTAGTGCTCTTGCCCCCGCCGCTTGGCCCCACCATCGCCACGCGACTGCCGGCTGGTATCTCGAACGACAGGTCTTTCAGCACGATCTGCGGCTCGTCTATGGGATAGCTGAAACGCACGCCATCGAACCGCACAGTCGGGGCGGCCTGCAACTCGAGCGGCGTCGCCCCGGGCGAGTCCTGGATCTTCGGCTCGGTGTCGATGAACTCGAATATGCGATCCGTCGCCGACACCGCCGTCTGCATTTGGCCGTAAGAGCCCGTGAGCCATTGGACAGGCATGAACAGCCGATGCGTATAGAGGTAGAAGGCCGTCAGTTGGCCGACGGTGGCCTTGCCCACCGACACGCAGTACACGCCAAACAGCAACACCGCCGCCAGACCCAGGTAGGTCGTCCCCTCGCCACCCGCCGTCAGCAGGCCGCTGAGCAGGCTGTGACGCATCGAATGCGTTCGCAGCTTCTCCGTGTGGTGCCACACTCGCGCCTCTTCGGATTCCTCCGTGCCGAACGACTGGACCTCGCGGATCATGCCGAACCGTTCGTGCACATGGCCCGACATCTGCTCGGTGCTCTCCAGCATGTGTCGGCTCGCCCGACGCATGGGCCTGCTGAGTAGGCGCGTGGTGATGAGGAACACCGGTATCACCGAGAAGCACACCAGTGCCCACGTCCAATTGATTGCCAGCATGATGCACGCGATGACCAATATCTGCATGGCGGCCTGAAGTGTGACAACAACGCCCAACTCGATCGCCTGCTGGGCTGTGCCGACATCCGTGATGATACGCGAGGCAATCGCGCCGCTTGGTCTGGCTGTGTGAAAGCCCAAGCTAAGCCTCTGCACGTGGGCAAACAGCCTGCAGCGAATATCTCGGACCACCGACGCGCTGACCCGCTGAGGTAGGTGCATTCGGCCGACTGTGACAATGGCGTGCATAACGAGCAGCCCGCCGAAAATAGCCGTAAGAACCGCTATGCCACGCCACGCTGCCTCAGGGGAAATGGCCTCTACCTTGTCCTGGCCCGCGTCGAAGGCTGCCATCGCGTAGTCGATCACTCGCCCCACGTAGTAGGGCATGTAGGTGCTCATCGCCATCCGCAGCACCGAGGCCAGCAGCGCTATAATCAGCAACTTCTTGTAAGGCTTGGAGTACGCCAGGAATCGCCAAAGGGATCGCATCGTTTCAGCCTGCGTCTTTCAGTAACAAATCGTGGGCAACGCTCATGGAAATCGCACGCTAGGGTATGCTGTGTCGGCCAGGCGGTCAACGAGGCAACTTGCCGCCGATGAACGGATTGGACCGGCTGGGCACGGCGATCATCTTCACTTGCCGTGAAGGCCAATGGCTCGTAGGATTTTTCAGCAGACGATTCGGCCCGTTGTCGCGTAGCATTGGGTGTCGGCCGATGCCGGCTACATGTCGCTGCAGACCTGATAATAACGGCCAGTCGCCAGACCAAAACACACGGTTGGCTAGAGACCCGCTGCCCAGGGAAAACTGTTATGCCGAAGAGGCCCGCCATCCTGATCATAATCATCGTTATCATCATACTGGTACTGTTGCTGCTCTTGTGCTCTCGCTGCAGCTGCGGCGGGGACCGGCCAGACCGGCAGGACACAACGGTGAGCTTGCAGACAAAGGAGGTGCAGATCGACCTGGACGCAGCTTTGGTCCTGGACCTGACAGTGGAAATGCAGGATCTGCTGCCCGTGACCTTCGAGACAGAAGATGGCCGGGGCGGCTGGGCGATCCGCATTCCCGGCAACAGGCCCATAGCCACACCCGCCTATGCCGACGGCAGGCTGTACGTCGGAGGAGGGTACGCATCGCACGAGTTCTACTGTCTTGACGCCATCACGGGCGAGATGATCTGGCAGATCGCCACCTCCGACGACGGCCCGACGGCGGCGGTGATCGAAGATGGCTACGTAGCCTTCAACACCGAAAGCTGCACGATAATTGTAGTGCGGGCGGAGGACGGTGAACTGGTCTGGGAAGAATGGCTGGGCGACCCTTTGATGAGCCAGCCCGCCGTCTGCGACGGCAAGCTCTACATCGCCTACCCCGCCGGTATGCAGGGGCTCGAGCCGCCCGAGCTGCTGGAGATAATGGAGATCGAGCCACTCGATCCATTCGAGCCGCCGGAACTGATCGACCCATACGCGCCCGATCAGCCGGGCCCCGATGGGCTACCCGACGAGCCGTTCGAGCCGGTGGATTTTCCCGAGCCCGCCGATATACCCGACTTGCCGGAGATCGCCGATTGGGACGATCTGGAAGAGCCGACCGATGCCTACGACCTGGAAGGCTACGAGCCGGACGAATATGACATTGAGCTGCCCGAAGATCCAGAGATGGCCGATCCGTACGCACCCTATGAGCCCGATGATTCTCCCATCGAGCCGCCCACTGATCCTGTCGAACTGCCCGATGAAATGTTCGTACTGCCCGATGGGAATATCGAGCCGCCCGCGCAGGAAGCCAGCCACCGCCTGCTTTGTGCGGACCTGCGAACGGGCGAGCACATTTGGGAGCAGCCGATTACCAGCGACGTTATAACCGCGCCGGTGGTGGCGGAAGGCAAGGTCTATGTCACGTGCTTTGACGGCGCGAGCTTCTGCTTCAATGCCGATACCGGCGAGCTCATCTGGCAGAAGAAAGGCACGGCTACCAGCGCGCCGCTCGTGCTGAAAGGCCAGATATTCCAGGCTCAACGGGCCCAACAGGGCGACGAGGTGTTTGAAGGCATCCAGCAGATGGACACAGCCGGCAACGAAACGGCTGACCAACTGTTGGCCAGCGGCAAAGCCAGCTACCTCAAGCCGGGCCAAGGCGGCGGCGTGGGCCTGGCAAATGCCCAGGAGCTGGACGCTGAAGTGGGTTTCGGGACCGCGCCCCAAGGAGCCCAGCTCGATAAAGCCAGCCAGAATGTCGGAGTCAGCACAGTCGCTGGCGCGTGGGCATACCAGGGCTCCCGCGTCGTGGCGGCCGGCGACATGATGGGCAACGCGCAAGGCAACAACATCAACTGGGTCAATGCCGAGACTGGCCATCTACAATGGCGCTGCACCATTACCGGTAGCGGCGTGGCCGAGGCACAGCAAGTTTTTACGCCGCCGTCACTGGGGAAGAAGCGTCTTTACCTGGCCGGCCCGACGGGCCATCTGCTGGCCCTGGAAATGGCGACCGGTGAGACGTTCTTTGCCTACCAAACGGGTCATCCGATCGTCTTCCAACCCAGCTTGGCTGACGGCCGGGTGTTTGTGGGCACGACCGACGGGCTGGTGATTTGCCTGGAGACCGGCGACGACGACGCGGACGGCTGGCCCATGTGGGGCGGCGACGGTCGACACAACCTGGCGCGATAGGCGGAAATCGGCCTGTCGACGCGGATCAGCCCGATGGTACTGTTGCGTAGGCACTTCCCATTCCCATTCGCCCTCACTCGCGGGATCCTCGGCCCCTAGAGTGTTTCCACTCCCTCAAAAAACTGGGGAAGTGTGGGTATTTTTACCTTGACATCAACGCTCCGATCTGTGAACCTACTTGTGTTCGTCAATTCTTCCTCGGGTCCTGGTGTTATTTGGCGTGTGGGCAAGGGAGGATGTTTGAATTGTCCTGGTGAGGTCTCATATTGCGTTAGGCTTGCGCGATATGAATGTAAGGAGAGCCCCGCAGAAGGAGAAAGATCATGAAAAGATTCATTTGGGTAAGTGTGTGTGTCTTGTTGGTGGGATCAGGCGTCAGCTTGGGCGATTTTGACGTCGCTCCCGGTTGGGATCTGTTTATGACACAGCCGGGCAGCAACTTCATGGGCTATGAGTGGGAGGGGGTGCCCCTTGGCACATTCAATTTCGGCGGCACGATTGGTGTGCAAGCCACTGGTGCAACTGACACGATCATGAAACGCATCGACCAGGCGACTGTCCTAGGGCTCGGCCAGACAGCGACCATCGATATCGAACTGGTTGCGCTGCAGCTCAAGAGCGTCGACCCCATCGATCTGGGAGCGGGGCTGGGCTTCCACTTTGCCACGCTGCAACCCGGAAACCCCAGCACCGGCACGATGGACATCACGTTTGAGAGCGAGTACGGTGGGAGGTTCGATTCTGCCTTCAACCTATTGTTCGACATAAGATTTGGTGCTCTCGACGGCCCCATCATTTGGTCTGCGCCCCCGAATCCTTTCCCTCCGATGGTGTCCGTTGGGAATCCGTGGTCACGCACGCCTCCCAACAATGGCGCGGTCATAATCGAACGCGTAAATCGGTTCCTCAAAGGCCCCGGACTTATCGATCAGGATTTCTGGCCTGGCACTGACCCGGCCAGACCTGGCGAGCCCCCGATGGAAGTCCCACACGACGCCAGCGGCGCAGGGCACCACATAGTTAGTATTATTCCCGAACCGGCGAGCATGAGCCTGCTGGCGTTGGGCGGCCTGGCCCTGCTGCGACGCAAAAGGTCATAGATCCGCCGGAGGCGGTGAACAAGCTCCGTCCCCATGAGCACGATCAATACGCGGGCAACGTCCCCTCGGGATGTCGCCCGCTGTGCTGCGCGGCAATCAGTCCGTTTCTTGCTCGATGAGAGTTGCGAAACGCTTGTTGATCGCCAGGGCTGGGTCCAGCGGCACGGCGACCGGCTTGCAGTCCGGCGGAATACTGATCGTCGGGGTCGCCCGGACCGATTTGCCTTCGAACTGCGGCAGCCATTCGCGCTCGGCTTCGAGTATTTCGCTGCACATGTCGCGGATTTGCTTGAGCGTGCAGACGGCGCCGGTCAGCGGGTCGAGGGCGACGGCGTGGACGAGCAGTTCGGTATCGCCGGTGAGGGCGGCCTGGGCGGCGAGGATCTGCACGTTGACGTTGGTCATGCAGGCCGCTGCACACTGTGGGGGCAGGGCGCCAATCGTCGTCGGGTGCAGGCCGGTGTCGTCGGCGAAGGTGGGCACCTCCACGCAGCAGCCGTCGGGCAAGTTGCTGATGTAGCCGTCATTGGGAACGTTGCCCACGAATTTGAACGGCCGCCCGGTTGTCACGGCCTCGACGATGTAGGAGCAGTACTCGGCGCTACGAGACTCGATCTTGGCGGAATCGTACTCCAGCGGATCGTGCTGGGCGTACTTGTCGGCCAGGGCTTTGCAGTAGTTGTAGTACGCGCCTGATTCGCCGCCAAAGGCAGGCTCATCGCAGTATAGCTTCAGGGCGTCGGCGCTGGAGCGGAACCATGGCAGGTACTCGCTGAGATGGCCTGTGGACTCGGTCATGAAATAACCGAAGTGACGGAACATCTCGCCGCGGACCTTCTCGTTCTTGTAGTACTCGGGCTTCTCGAAGACCTCGCGCAGCTTGGGATATAGATCGCGACCGTCGTGGGTGAGCGACAGGAACCAGTTCATGTGGTTGATGCCGCCGCATGTGTAGACGATCTCCTCTTTGGGCACCTCGCAGTAGCCGGCGATGAGGTCCAGCGTGGTTTGCACGCCGTGGCATAAGCCGACGAATGGCACGTCGGTGACCAGCCCCAGCGCCAGGCAGTTGGTGGCCATTGGGTTGGCGTACTGCAGCATGATCGCCCCGGGGCGGGCCAGCTCGGCCATGTCCTCGGCGATACTTTGCAATACCGGCGCGGTCCGCAGGCCGCGGAAAACACCGCCGGGCCCCATCGAATCGCCAATGCACTGGTCGACACCGTAGGTTAGTGGGATTTCGTAGTCATGGCCGAACGCGGCCAGCCCGCCGACCTGGATCATCACCACGACGAAGTCAGCCCCCTCAATCGCCTCGCGCCGGTCCAGCGTAGCGGTGACGCAGCCGTCGACATCGTTCTCCGCCAGCATTCGCTTGGCGAAGGTCTCCATCCGCCGCAGCTTGGGCTCGGTGCGGTTCATCAGCGCGTACTCGCTACCGGCCAGAGCTTCCGTGGCTATCAGATCAGACAGCAGCGTCTTACAGAACACCACGCTGCCGGCCCCGATCATCGCTATTTTCTTGGCCATGTTAGTTCTCCCGCAAACTCGCGCCGGCTTGCTCGCCCAGCGCCGCAGGCGGGGCTGCCCCTTCGCCATGCCACAACGCCAGCACCGCCATCGACATGAACATCGCGGCGATGAGTTCTATCGGCTCGTCGATGAAGCTGTTGGAGAAGCTCACGCTCTCGGCCCAGTTCGGCCAGGCGGCGGCGATGGGTTCTTCCACCGTCGTGCCCAACACCTGCGTGCCGGCGTAAAGGCCAAACCCTATCACAAACAGCCGGCCCGGCATTTTCAGGAACCACCGCAACTGCTCAGTGAACTGCTTGCGCCGGACTACCAGGTAAACCACCACCGCGCCAAGGACGATGAACAGCACTGCTGCACATGTCACGTGTATGAGCCTGAGAGACTCGACGGGCACATTGACCTCCTCGCTGAGATCGGCAAACTTCGACGGATCGAACCACGCCGCCGGCCGAAAGAAGTAACGACTGTTGATAACCTTCTCGCCGACGAACGGCTCGCCGAACTGCAGTTCGCGCAGGAGGGCGACGAACAAACCAGCTGATATGAACGCCCCCAGCTCGCCGGGCCGGCGGGGACAGACCACCGTCGCAACGGCCACCACCAACGCGCCCAGCAGCACCGCCGATGACAGCCATTCCAGCAAGTGCCCTTCGTGCGTCCACAGGGCCAGCTTCGTCGGCCAGAACGCCGTCATTGCTGCCGCGCCCACGAAAACCACCACCATAAGCCCAGGCATGGCCCGCCTGACCAGCGCCCCGCCGCGCCGCGTCATGGCGATGAAGGTCGCCGTCAGAGCGACTATCGCGATGCCCAGCACGCAAACTTCCCGCAACATGGTCTGCTTGAGCACCAGCCCGTCAGTGAAAGGGAGTATCTGATCCAATGGAATTGTCGCCATGTCTTCTCGCCGCCAGATGTGAAAGGCTTATTCGCCTTCCGGGGGCAATTCACAGGATATGCCGCTCAGCTCACCTCGCAAGGGAACCATGCAGATGAAGTCGAACGGCACATCGCCGGTATTCTTGAAGTTGTGTATCTCGTTGGCCGCCACGTACACGTAATCGCCAGCTACCAGGGGAGACTCCTTGCCGTCGGCGTCGACGGCGACGCCTTGGCCGGCTTCGATCTTCACCAGGTGCTGGAAGTCATGGCTGTGGTACGGCGTCGCGCCGCCAACGGTGACGCTGAAGTAACGCAGTACGATTTCGTCCGAGCCGTCGTCGGGCCCGAGCACGACCTGCTTGGTGACGGCTGTGTAGCCTTGAGTGTCGGCAAATGGCACGTTGTCGCGATTCTTGATTATCATGTTCTTCTCCAGCGGCGGCCTGGCCGGTCAGCCGACCTGCTTTATCTCAAGGATCTTGTCCTTCAAAACCGGCAGCACCTTAAACATGTCCGCCACGATACCATAGTCCGCCACCGTGAAGAACGGCGCGTTGGGGTCTTTGTTGACGGCCACGATCGTGCCGCCACTCTTTATACCGGCTAGGTGCTGAAAGCTGCCGCTGATGCCGAGCGCGATGTAAAGCTTGGGACTGACCGTCTTGCCCGACGAGCCGACCTGCCTGTCCTTGGCGAGCCATTTCTTGTCGACGATGGGCCTGGAGCAGGCCAACACGCCGCCGATTGCGCTGGCGAAGTCTTCGACGAGTTCCATGTCCTTCTGCTCTTTGACGCCGCGCCCGACAGCTACGATGATGTCCGCCTGGCTGATGTCGACCTCGCCGACCTCGCTCTCGAGGTATTCGATGAATCGCTTCAGGCCTGTGTCGGCCTCGAAGGTAACTTCAGCCGTTTCCACGGCCCCGCCCTGCCCAGCCTCGACGGCTTCAAACGCGCCGCTGCGAACCGTCGCCAGGTAGCGGCCGCTGGGCTTGCAGACCACCTCGGCATTGACCTTTCCGCCGTAGAGCTGCCGCGTCGCCGTCAGGACCCCATCTTCCATGGCCAGGCCGATGCTGTCGCTTATCAGCGGAACCGCCAACGATACCGCCAGGCTCGGCGCCAGCTCCAGCCCGCAGGCAGTATGACCCATGAGCACCACGACGGGCTCTCGCTGAGCGATGATCTGCAGCAGCGCCTGCTGGTAATCGTCCGAGACGAAATTCGCCAGGCGTTCATTGTCGACCAGCACCACGTTCGCCCTGCGCGCGGCCAGCTGCTCAGCCAACTCGCCAACGCCGCTGCCCAGCAGCGCCACGCTAACCGACCCGCCCGCCTGCTGGGCCAATTCGTTTCCGCAGGCTATCAGCTCCCAGGTGATATCCCGCAACGTCCCGCCCCTGTGCTCGGCAAGTACGAGTATGTCGGCCATCTAAAGTAACCCGCCTTTCTTGAGGCGATCAGCCAGGGCTGAGCAGCTTTCCTCAACGCTGCCGGTGAGTATTTCCGCTTTCTGCTCGACCGTCGGGATGAACATCCGCTTGATGCTCGTCAGCGAAGCCACTTGGTCGGCGGCCAGGCCAACGTCGGCAAGGCTTGCGGGCGTGAGTTCCTTTTTCATGGCCTTGCGGATGCCCATGATGGAAACGTATCGCGGCTCGTTGATTCCCGTCTGAATTGTCAGCACAGCTGGCAACTTAACATCCAACCGTTCGGAAAGGCCGCCTTCCAGTTCGCGGACAACCTGGACGCAACCGTCGCCGGGGGTGATCTCCGTTACGACCGTGGCGTGCGGCACGGCCAGCATGCTGGCCAGCATCACCCCCACCTGTGCCTGTCCGTCGTCGGCCGCCTGCACACCGGTTAGCACAAGATCGAAAGGCAAGTCCTTTATGGCTGCACACAGCGCCTTGGCCGTCGCGGCGGCATCGCAATCAGCCAGCGCGTCGTCGGTCAAGCGCATCGCTTTATCGGCGCCCATAGCCAAGCTGCGGCGCAGCACGTCGTCACACTCAGCCGGGCCCATGCTCACGACCGTAACCGACCCGCCGAGGGCTTCGACGAGGCGGATGGCCTCTTCGACGGCGCAGTTGTCCCACTCGTTGATAACGAAGGGCAAGCCATCGGCTTGAATACCCGTGCCTTCCGCATTGACCGAGATGTCAGCCTCGGCCGTTTCAGGCACCCGTTTGACACATACGACAATTTCCATCAGTGAAAACTCCGTCAGCGGCGAAACCAAATTGGAGGGGCAGAGCCTGTCTGCAACAAACGTCGACAGAGTCGCAAGGCCCGCGATTATACGCGCCCACAATGTCAAATCGAAGCGCAAAGCGCCCTTGTTCATGCCCCCTGCAATTGACTTAACTCGCGTCATGCGGTAGAAAATCGAAGTGATATACTGCACACCTTCGACAGCTCAGGGAAGATCGCAACCCGACGCACGCGCCCCCGCGCACAAGCTCCAGGCCGAGCCAAAAGGATAACGCATGGTCCCACGAGAAGCATTCTGGAACGTCGGTCACGTCTGGCTGTTCTACGCGCTGGCGACGATGGCGATGGCCGTCTTTGCGGCGGGATGCTGGCGGAATATCCGCATCTGGTCCAAAGGCTGGGTTGCCAAAGGCGCACAAGGCCCGCGGGGCGTAATGACGGCAATGCTGAAAGATGTGCTGGCCAACAGGAAAATCTTCCTGGGCGATGGGATTACAATGGGCGGGCTGGGGCATTTCCTGCTGATGTGGGGATTCGTCTTCCTGTTCTTTGGCACGGTCCTGCTGACGGTGGACCATTACGTCGTACACTTTCTGACCGGCAGCCTATACCAAAACTACGCCAAACTGCTGGACATGTTCGGCCTATGGCTCATCGTCGGCCTACTCCTTGTCGGCATCCGGCGATACGTCATAAAGCGTAGCAAGATGCCCAGCGACCTGCGGGATGTGATCGTTCCTTTGGGCCTACTTGCCATCGCAGCGACGGGCTTTTTTGTGGAGGCGTTCCGCATCGCAAGTTTTCCTCAGCCATGGGCGGAGCAGTCGCCGGTGGGTACTTTCCTTGCGGCGGGCCTGACGGGCGCGGACACGCAGCTATGGCACAGCCTGCTGTGGTGGCTGCACGCGGGGCTGAGCTTGTCTCTCATCGCGTATCTGCCGTTCAGCAAGATGTTCCACCTGATCGCCGGGCCGATCAACGTCGCACTGGCCACTGCCCCACCGAACATCGTGACGTTGGATGAGCGGGAGGACTTCACCGAAGAGTTCAGCCGGCGGCACATGATCGCCTTCGATGCTTGCACGCGCTGCAATCGCTGCGATACGAAATGCCCGTCCAACATCAGCGGCGAGGGGCTTTCACCACGAAGCCTAAACCAGCGGATGAAGGCACATGTGCATGCGAAGTATGGCCTGGCGGGGCTGATCGGCAAGCTGTTGAGAAGGCCCGCCGGCGAAGTGTCCACGGAGCAAGCCATCGCCGGTGACGACGCGTGGATGTGCACGACCTGCCGCGCGTGCGCGGAAGAATGCCCATTGACGATCGACAACCCCGACATCATCCGCCAGATCAGAACGCTCAAAATCGAAGAAGGCACACAGGTGCCCACGCTGGTGGGCAAGACGCTGGAGTCCGTCTTCACGCACAACAATCCGTACCAATTGCCAGCCGCCAAGCGGGCCGACTGGGCTGAAGGACTGGACGTCGTGGACCTGTCAGCCGGCGGCAAAGCTGACGCGATTTACTTCGTAGGTTGCGCATCCTCATACGACACGGGCCTGCAGAACATAGCCCGCAGCACCGTGCAAGTGCTGGCGAAGCTCGACGTGAACTTCGGCATACTTGGCGCGGATGAGACCTGCTGCGGCGACCTGGCGCGGCGGCTTGGCGAGGATGGTCTGGTGGAAGAAGCGGTGGCTGGCAACTACGAACAATTCGCAAGCTGCGGCGCGGGAGAAGTTATCACCACCTGCCCGCACAGCTTCAAGATGTTCCGCGACGTCTACCCGCTCTATCGCGATAAGCTCGGCATAACCGACGGCGCGGACCTGACGGTCCGTCATTCGACGCAAGTCCTGGCTGAGCAGATTGCTGCCGGCAAGCTGACGTTTGGCCGCGGGCCCGGCAAGCGGGTTACCTATCACGACCCGTGCTACCTTGGCAGGCATTGCGGCGTGTACGATGCGCCGCGTCAGGTCATCCGCGCGATGCCGGGGATCGACTTTGTCGAGATGAAGCGGGCTCGGCGAAATAGTTTCTGCTGCGGCGGCGGAGGCGGCAGAATGTGGATGGATGAGTTCCCCACCACGGACAAGATCGCCGAACTCCGCGTGAAGGAGGCGGTCGCGACGGGCGCGGAAATCCTCATCACCGCATGCCCGTTCTGCCTGAGCATGCTCGCCGACGCTGTCAAGACGGCGGGCTACGAAGACCAACTCGAAGTCAAAGACATCATGGAGCTAACAGCGGAATTGATGTAGGCGCAGTATCGGTCCCGGCAGTCCCAGCGCCGTTACCTTACGAGCCGCGCCAGCCTCGCGCCGTTGCGCCACCCTAGCCATCCACGCGCAACCCGCCGAGCCCATCCGCCCCGGCTTGCCTTTCGGCGTCCCCCACTTACTCGAACTCCGCCTCGCGCCTCTCCACGAACGCCGTCAGCCCCGCCAGCCGGTCGGCCGTAGCAAAGCCCTCGATGAACAATTTCCGCTCCAAGGCGAGCCCGTCCGGTAACGACATATCCATCCCATCATCAACCGCCCGCTTTGCCCGCAGGACAGCGTCGAAGGAATTGGCCAGGGCGAGCTCTGCCGTGGCGACGGCCTCATCCAACAGCGCGCCCGGCTCGACAACCTTATTGACCAGCCCGATCCGCATCGCCTCGTCGGCGTCCACAGCCTGGCCCGTCATGATAAGCTCCTTCGCCCGCCGCGCGCCAACGGCTCGCGCCAGCCGTTGCGTGCCACCGAAGCCGGGGATCAGTCCCAGCTTCACTTCCGGCAGGGCCAGCTTCGCCCCGGTGGCTGCGTAAATGAAATCGCACGCCAGCGCCAACTCCGTGCCGCCGCCGAACGCAAAGCCGTTCACCGCGGCGATGGTGACCATCTCCAGCGTCTCAAGCGCCCGTGTCACGGCATGGCCGAGCTCGCAGAATGCCTCGTGGGCGGCTGCATCCATGGATATCATTTCCTTGATGTCCGCCCCAGCCATAAAGGCCTTGCCCGCGCCCGTAAGCACCAGCGCGCGTATCTGCTCGGCATGGATGTCGCCGGTCAGAAACTGGTGAAGCTCTTCCAGCAGCGGCGTATTGAGGGCGTTAAGCGCCTTGGGGCGATTGACTGTCAGGATGCCCACGCATCCCCGTTTCTCCAGCAGGAAGTATTCCATGGCCGATTCTCCTGTAGCTGTTAGTCGCCCGGGCTGGCAGAGGCCTCTTGGTACCGGCGGCGGAGCTCGCGCCGCATTACCTTGTTGGACGCAGTGCGAGGCAGAGCGTCGACGATGACGAGGTCGGAAATCTTGAACAGCGGGTTGAGCTTGGCCTTGATTGCCTTCTGCATATCAGCCTGCAGGCTGGGGGCGTCGATATCGCACTCGGCGCCGAGCACGGCGAACATCACCAGCCGATCGGGTCCGCCGCCGGGCGTGGGCGTGGCCACCGCGGCAGTTTCTTTCACACCGGGCAGGGCTAGCATGGTCCGTTCGATCTCGGCTGAGCTCACCTTGATGCCGCCTAGGTTCATCGTGTCGTCGGCCCGGCCGTGCGCGCGGAAGTAGCCGCCCGCCAGTGCCTCGATTTGATCGCCGTGACGCCGCATGGGCGTGCCATCTTCGGTTGCCGGCGTCCCGTCAAAGTAAACCGCATGATGATCCTGGTTGAGCAGTTCGTTGGACAGGCCCATCGACGGCGGGATGAGGAAAACTTCGCCGTTGTCCGTGGGGGCGCCATTTTCGTCGAGGATTTCAAAGTCCAGCCCGAGCGCCGGCGTGGAGAACGTAGACGGTGAGGCCGGCTGAACCACCGTGCCGGTGATGTAGCCGCCGCCTATTTCCGTCCCGCCGCAATATTCGATGATCGGCTTGTAGCCCGCCAGCGACATTAGAAACAGCATATCCTGCCGATTGGAACACTCGCCGGTCGAGCTGAATGCCCGGATCGCCGACCAGTCCTTCCCGCTCATGCAATCCGATGCTCGCCAGGCCGCCACAAGGGACGGCACGACCCCCAGCATGGTTACGCCCACGTCCTGGACGAACTCGCCGAAGCCCGCGCCCGTCGGCACGTCGTCGTACAGCGCGATGGTGGCTTTATTGATCAGGGCTGCGTATATCAGCCAGGGGCCCATCATCCAGCCGAGGTTGGTGGGCCAGGCTATCACGTCGCCAGGGCGGATATCGTGATGCAACAGCGCATCGGCAGCGGCTTTTATCGGCGTGGTGTGAGGCCAGGGAATGGCCTTCGGCTCGCCCGTAGTGCCGGATGAAAACAGAATGTTCGTGCGATCGGCTGGATCGCAGGCGACGGACTCAAACACATCGTCGTCGCTGAGGAAACTGTCCCACTGCACGTCGCCCGCCCGCAAGCTGACCGACAGCTCATCGCCGCAACTGGTCACGATTGCGCGCGGAGCGCCCGCCTGGACCACCTTGGCGTACATCGGCAACTGCCTGCCCGCGCGACTAACGTGGTCCTGCGTTACAATGCCGGCGGCGCTGGTGAGGCGCAAACGAACGGCGATTTCGTCCGGCGCAAAGCTATCAGCGATGGACACTACCACGCAACCTGCCTTGACGATGCCAAGATATGCGATGACCGATTCGATGGTCATTGGCATGGCGATGGCGATGCAATCGCCGGCGGAAAAGCCAGCCGCGACCAGGCCATTGGCGGCCCGGTTGACGACCCGCTGAAGATCACCGACGGTCATTCGCTTCAGTTGGTCGCCTTGCTGATAAACGATGGCTATTGAGTCGGCCGGGGCGGTAAAACAGCTGTCGGCAATGTTGAGTTTCGCCCCAGCCAACCAGCGCGGCGATTCGGGTCCTGCCGACACATCGACGACCGATTCGTAAGGTTGTTTGAAAACGATGCCGAGTTTGGCGACAAGCGTTTCCCAAAACGCTGCCCGGTCTGTCACCGACCACCGATGCAGCGCGGGGTAATCGGCCAGGCCAAGCTCGGCGATGAGCTTGCCTATGTTCGTCTCGGTCACGTAACCCACAGGCGGCAGCCAGGCTGGCGCGGGCGGGGCATCGGCGGGCCTGTCTGAATAGACCGCCTCAAACAGCAGGCTGTGCGCGGCGAACGGAATGGCCGGGGTGAGCACATCCCGACTGAGTTTCGCCCAGCATGTTTCAGCGGCGGCCGAGCCGATCAACGAATTGACCTGCTCAGCCATTTGCCCTGCTGCGCCTGCCTCAACGCCGGCAGCGATGAGCGCACTTTCCGTTATCCGCTCAGTCAAAGCGGGTCACCCGAATGTAAAGCCGTCGGGCAGTGCGCCTTCGTCCGTGCCTTCCGGTACCCAAGACAAATCGGTAATCGTGAACGTCGGATCGGTGGTCCTGAAAATCGGCACGACTTTCAGGCCCATCTCCGGCTCGCCGGCCGACAGGTAGCTCATCAGAATCGTGCCCACGCCATCGAACTCGATGTTGATGAACCTGATAGGCGTTTCCAGCGCGTTGAACGCGCCCGACCGCTCGCAGACCATGAAGGTGTGCACCTTGGCGGTGGTCTTACACAGCTCGGTGAAGTCCACGACGGTGTTCCGCCCGAGGCAGTCCGGGCAGTGGATGCGGAAGGGAATGTAATTCGTCCCGACGGTTTCGCACTGCTTGTTATCGCAGCGCGTGCCGTAGAGGATGCCCTTGCCCAAGCCTTCAAAGAACACCGCCTCTCCGCCGTACGTGTGGACGTACGTCATGTCCCGCGGGTTGGTAACGCCGACGAGCTTGCCGCCATCGTCCTCGTTGGTGATCGGCGTATTGGGCGATGCCTTGTGAAAATCGCCGGAGAATTTATATCTGCCGTTAACTACTTTTACAGTTCCTGGTGTGGTCATTATCGTTCCTTATTGCAGCAGATGATCCGGGTCCATGAGAATGGTGGTCGTCACGTGCGAGCCGACTCCGGCGTGGCTGACGGCCATGCCGCGCTTGGCGCCGATGACCTGCAGGTCGGTCCAGTCGTCGAGCTTCTCCCGCCCGAACTCTTTCCACAGGGCTTCGTCCTCGTGCAGCTCAGCCCATCGGCCCCAGATGTGGCTGGCGACCTCGAGCGTCTGCATGATGCCCGTCGCACCGACCGCGTGCATGCAGCCCAGCAGCCCACCCGATAAGTTCGACGGCAGCTTGCCCGGCTGACCCGTGTGCGGATTGGTGTGGTAGCAATCGCCGGACTCGACGTAGTCTCGCCCATACCCGTAGGGCCGCAGGCCGAGATCTTCGTAGCTCTGCACGTCGCTAATGGTGAACGCGTCGTGCAATTCCACCACATCAAGGTCTTCCATCGGGTCGTTGATGCCAGCCATGCGATAGCCGTAGTAGGCTGCCATTCTTGCCGCCAGGAAGCCGGTGAAGCCCGGGTACCTGTCGCCGCCGGGGAATTTCTCGCCGAGGTCGGCGTACTGGTCCGGCGTTTCGTTCGGCAGCAACGGGATTTCCATGTTGCGCCTGCAGGCCGGGCGAAGCGTGTGCGACCCAGCCGCTGTGAAGATCCGCAGGGGCTTGTTCTTCGTGTCCTTGGTCAGCTCGAAGGCGGTGTCCTCATCACAGATGATCGCACAGGCCGCCCCTACGCTCATCAGGCAACAGTCCAGCGCCCTTAGCGGATAGGCCACCACCGGCGATGCCAGAACATCGTCCACCGTGAGTTTTTTCGGCGAGTGGGCATACGGGTTGAACCGCGCGTAGCCGTGATGCTTGACGGCGATCTCAGCCAGCGTGCGGCGGAAGGATTCCTCCTCCTTGCCGAACACCTGCCAGTACTTCTGCGCCATCACGGCGTAGTAGCCCGTGTAGATATGGCCAAGCGGGGTCTCCCAGTCCTTGTCGGCTGCGCATGAGATCAGGTGGTTGCCCTCGTCGGTGGGCACCTCGTCCATTCGCTCCCAGCCCATGGCCAGGGCGCAATCCGAGTAGCCGGATGCGACGGCTTTGACGGTTTCCCAAATCGTCGAGCCACCCGTGGCCCCGCCGGTCTTGACGCCGACGTTGCCAAGCGGGTCCAGGCCCAGCCTGTCGTGAATGACCGACTCGCCAAGCAGCTGATCGCCGAAGTGGTCGGCGAAATGGCCATAATAGCAGGAGTGGATATAGCTCTTGAGTTCCGCGGGCGTCTTGTCGATAAGCCGGGCCGCCATCGTCAGAGCGTCGACGCATAGTTCTTCGGTTCTCTTGTCCGGCATGGCCCGGCCGAACTTCGACTGGCCCGCCGTTACAAGATAAACGGGGCGTAGCAACTTGGGAGTCCTCAGTTGCCTCTGGCTAAACTTGATCATGCGAAGAGGTCCTTTCCTATGTAAACATGGACACGACGTCCGATTCTTATATCATCGCAACCAGCGCGAGTGCAAGCGCCATTGTCCTCCACGGGCCCCGCTGCGACCGGCGATTCCATCTAGCGTTCCACGATAACCGCCGTCGCCTCGCCGCCACCGATGCACAGGACAGCCAGGCCTCGGCGATGGCCGTAACGCTTCATGGCGTGCAGCAGCGTAGTAAGTATTCGCGCGCCGCTGGCGCCAATGGGATGCCCCAGCGCCACAGCGCCGCCGTGAACATTCAGCTTGGACTTATCCAGGTCCAATTCCTGCTGGGCAGCCAGCGCCACAACGGCGAATGCTTCGTTGATTTCGAAAATATCAATGTCAGCCAGCGCCAGGCCCGCCTTATCCAGCACTGCCTGAATGCAGTCTACCGGCGCGGTGGTGAACCACTTGGGCTCCTTGGCGACCGACGCACATGCCACGATTCTTGCTAGCGGCTCTGCGCCAAGCTCATCCGCCCGCGCCTTGGACATTACCACGCACGCCGCCGCCCCGTCGCTTATCGTTGAAGCGTTAGCAGCTGTGATCGTACCGTCAGCGGCGAAGGCTGGCTTGAGCGTGGGGATCTTGTCGAACTTCGCCTTGCCGGGCCCTTCGTCCTGGCTGACCACGACGTCGCCCTTTCGGCCCGCTATCGTCACGGGAGCGATCTCGTCGGCGAACGCGCCACTCTCTTGGGCAGCCTGAGCTTTCTTGTAGGATTCAATGGCGAACTCGTCCTGGGCTTCCCGCGAGATGTTGTACTTGACGGCGCACAGCTCAGCCACCTCACCCATGTGACAGTCGTTGTAGACGTCCCACAGCCCATCAGTGACGAGAGAGTCCGTCAGTTGCCCATGCCCCAGCCGATAGCCCGCCCGCGCCTTGGCCAACAAATACGGCGCGCTGGACATGCTTTCCATGCCGCCAGCCAGCACGGTTTGCGCATCGCCAGCGCGGATCGCTTGAGCAGCCATGACGACGGCCTTGAGGCCCGAGCCACAGACTTTGTTGATGGTCGTACACGGCACGCTATCAGGCAGGCCTGCCGCCATCGCCGCCTGCCTGGCCGGGGCCTGACCGACGCCAGCGGTCAGCACGTTGCCCATGATAACTTCGTCGACCGCATCGCCCGCAACGCCCGCAGCCCGCAGCGCCGCCTCAATAGCCACGCCGCCCAGCTGCGGGGCCGATATGGCAGATAGCGCCCCGCCCAAACTGCCCATGGGCGTCCGCTGTGCACTGACGATTACCACTTCATTAGCCATCTTAGCTTCCGCCTTTGCCTGGGTAGCAACCGATCTCCCGGGCGATGACCCACCGCTGGATTTCGGACGTACCTTCGCCGACTTCCAGCAACTTCTGGTCGCGGAAGAAACGTTCAATCGCGTAATCGCCCATGAACCCATACCCGCCATGGAGCTGCATCGCGTGGGTCGTGCACAGTCGGGCGACCTCCGAGCAGTGGAGCTTGGCCATGGCCGCCTCTTTGCCGAAGGGCCTGCCCTGGTCCTTCAGCCAGCACGCGTGATAAAGAAACAGCCTGGCGTGCTCCAACTCCGTGGCCATGTCCGCCAGCTTGAAGGCATTGACCTGGAACGTCGATATTGGCTTGCCGAACTGCTTGCGCTTGGTGGCGTAGTCCAAGCCGAGCTCGAACGCCCCCTGGGCGCAACCCACGCCCATCGCCGCGATGGAAAGCCTGCCCGACGCGAGGGTCTTGAGCATCTGGTGGAAGCCGTCCCCCTCCTCGCCCAGCACCTGATCGTCAGAAAGCACCACGTCCTCGAAGAACAACTCCGCCGTGTCCGACGCGCGCCACAACAGCTTGTCGTGCATGGTCTCGGCGGTAAAGCCCGGCGTGTCTCGGTCGACCAGAAAGCAGGTGTATTCCTTTTTGCCGTCATCCCGCGTGCCGGTAACCGCCTGAACCGTCGTACCCAGCGAGCATTCGCACGATGCATTGGTGATGAATATCTTCGAGCCGTTCAGCCGCCACTTGCCGTCATCGCCCCGCTTGGCGGTGGTTTTCGTACCGCCCGCATCCGAGCCGGCGTCAGGTTCGGTCAGCCCAAATCCCCACACGTGCTCGCCGGTACACAGCTTGGGCAGGTAGCGTTGTTTTTGTTCTTCGCTACCGAACATGGCAATCGGCGCGATGCCGAGGGAGTTCTGCGCGCACATGGTGGCGGCCTGCGAGCCATCGACGCGGGCGAGCTCCTCGACGGCGATGATGTACGAAAGAGCATCCATCCCCGCCCCATCATAGTCCGGGTCGACCATCATGCCGAACAGTCCCAGCTCACCCATTTGCTGGGTCAGCTCGGTGGAGAATTTCGCCTCTCGGTCCAAATCATGGGCGCGAGGGCGGATCTCTTTTTCGGCAAACTCCCTCACCGACTGACGTATGAGTTGCTGCTCCTGGGTAAGATCAAAGTCCATTGTTCACACCAATTCTGAGTATTAGGCCTACAAAACCGAAGGCTGCGGCCGTCCAGTTCGGGGCGCTGCCTGGTAGCGGCGACGTTGATATCCCCGGCGCGGGCCCGAGGCATAAACATGCAAGGAAACGGCTCGGTAGAACAATTCCGCCATTCCCTCAGAGAATCAGCTTAATGTGGCAGCCAGAGTTGGTCAACTCGTTTTCCGAAGGCGTTGGTTTGGGCCGACTGGCTTGGCTTGTTTGTCGGGCCCGGAACTGCTATCCTGCGTGCTGAGGATCGATAACCAATATTTAAGGAACACATCATGGCCGATGAGACCAAAGCCGCCCTGCCGATGGGCAAAATCTGTGACCTGGAGATTTCCCGCATCATCCTGGGTGGCAACCTGCTGGCCCATTACCACCACTGCCGCGACCAGAGCTACGTATACGCCCTGGTGAGCCACTACAACACGCCCGAGAAGCTCCTGGAAACATTCGAGATCGCCGAGGCGAACGGCATCAATACGATGAGCGTCCACACGGTGGACTTCACGCACCAACTGCTCAAGAAGCACCGCGATCGCGGCGGCAAGCTGCAATGGATATTCTGCCCGACGGCCGACGTGAACGACCCCGACCTCAAGGAGTACAAGGAAGAAATCGCCCGCCTGACCGACCTCGGCGCTAACGCGTTCTACGTTTGGGGCGAACACACCGACGCACTGGTCAAGGAAGGCAAGACCGACCAGATTGCCCGCGTGCTGGACGTGTTCCGCTCGCACAACATGCCTGCCGGCGTGGGCGCGCATGACATCGCCGTGGTCAAGGCCGTCGAGCAGACGAACTTCGACCCGGACTTCTACGTCAAGACGCACCACCACCACGACTACCCCACCGCCCCCAAGGCCCACGAACTCACCGAGCCCTACACGGAAATCCCCGGCTACTGGGACCGCGACCCGAAGGAGACCGCCGAGGTCATGGCCAGCGTCACCGCCCCCTGGATCGCCTTCAAAACGATGGCAGCCGGCACGATCGCCCCGAAAAGCGCGTTCGACTTCGTCTTCGAAAACGGCGCGGACTTCGTTTATGCGGGCATGTTCGATTACGAAATCGCCGAAGACGTCGAGATCGCCACGGAAGTCATCGCCGAGCAGACTGCCAAGGGCCGATCGCGAGCCTGGGCCTAAGCGCCGGCCGATCCGATGCCCACATAACACAGCCGCCGCGCCGCCACCGGGACAGTAGGCGCCCCAAGGCTCGGCCCGACGCTTGGTGAAAGAGGAGCAGTTGATGCCCTGGACAGCCGCCGAGATCAACGCGAGGCTCGGCGTATCCACGAACGCATATTTCTGGCAGAAGACGCGTTTGGGCTGCGCGCAAGTCTCCCAGATGTGCGAAGCCGGTATACCGAGCATCGAGATCAGCGTGGACTTGGCGGGGCATTTCGACCACAACAGCCAGGACCACATCAACGAGATCAAAGAGGCATGCAGGCAGACTCACCTGCGCGTGATCTCCCTTCACATGCCGGACCTGCCGTGGGCGGACCCCGCGCCACAGACACGCAAAGAAACGGTTCGCCAGTTCCTCGCCCTGTGCGAGGCGGGCGAAGCACTTGGCGGGCCAATCATGGTCTGCCATTTCGACATGGACACGCACACCGAGTCTTTCATCCGCGAGGTCTTGCCACTACTGGAAGGCACGGACGTTCGGCTGACGATCGAAAACGGCGAGGACCTGCGAGACTTCGCGCGGTTCGTCGACCGGATCGGCTCGCCGCGATTCGGCATGATCGTGGACATAGGCCATACCAAGGACGCCGATGGGCGGAACCCTTTCACCTGCGTGGATCGTGCGCGAGAGACGATCGGTATCTGCGGCGACAGGTTGTTCCACATGCACCTCCACGAGTTTTGGGACGGTGCGGATCACTGGCCTCCGTTCTACAAAGGAGGGTCGATCGAGTGGGGGCAGCTGTTTGCGGGCCTGGCGGACATAGATTACCAAGGCGCTTTCATGTTCGAATCGGTACCGATCATCCCCAACGACCCCGCTGCTTTCGACGACAATCTCCGGCGGATCGCCACTTTCCCCGACGAGTTCATCCGCCAATACGGCGACGTTTCCGGGAGCGACAAATGAGCCTATCCATCACCGGCCATCTGAGCGACGAGCGTAAAGTGCGAGTCGGCTTCATCGGCTGTGGCAGCCATGCGTTTCGGAATATCTATTCCTCGCTGCAATTCCTGCCTGTCGAGCTGAAAGCTGTGTGCGACTTGGACAAGACCAAAGCCGACGCCTTCGCCCGCCAGTTCGGCGCGGAAGCATCTTACGCCAGCGCCGATGAGTTGCTCGCCCGCGACGACATAGAGGCGGTGCTCATCGTCACGGATTACGACGAGCGAGGCAGGCCGAAGTACCCACAGCTCGCCTGCCAGGCCCTCGCGGCCGGCAAGCATGCATGGATGGAAAAACCCCCAGCCGCCAACACCGCTGACATTGAAGACATGATTCTCGCGGCCAACAAGGCAGGCAAAAACGTGGCAGTGGGGTTCAAGAAGATGTTCGCCCCCTCCAACGAGAAGGCCAAGCAACTGATCGATGAGCTGGACTTCGGCGGCGTGGGCCTGGCGACATTCCAATACCCGCTACGCGTGCCCACGCCGGGCGAGCTGGCCAGCTATGCCGGCGGCGAATGCGTGGAATCGGTCGTGAGCTTTCTGGACCACCTGTGTCACCCCGCCTCGCTTATGCTCAGCTTGCTGGGCATGCCGCAGACGCTATTCTACCAAGTCGCAGCCAACCAAGCGGGTGCAGCTACATTCACCTTCGACTCGGGCGCGATAGCAACGCTCGCCCTGGCCCAAGGGGTGCCAGCCGGTGAAATGTATGAGCGCACTATGCTCGTAAGCGGCGCCAGCCAGCAGGCCGTTACTATCGAGAACAACAACCACGTCACGTTGCACCGCAGCCCAGCGACAGGCTACGGCGTGGACCCAAGCTACTTCTCGCCGCCAGCCGAGCAGACTGCTCACGGCGGGGCAAGCCTGGTGTGGCAGCCGGAGTTCTCCCTGGGGCAGCTCTACAACAAGGGCATCTTCCTGCTGGGCTACTGGGGCGAGCTCAACGAGTTCTTCCAGAGCATTCTTGCCGGCAGGCCTGTCGCCAAAGGCACGCTGCAGCAGGCCTGGCAGGTGACACAAATCTTCGAAGCATTCTCCGAAGGGCCTGGCAAGCTGATCGATATCCGCCCCCGGTAGGCCCGTTACAAATACTTCCGCATCAGATCACGCGTGACGGCGTGGGTGCGCTCGGCGTCTTCGTTGTTGTGGGCGTAGTAGTACAGCGATAGATGGTCGGGCCGATATGCCTGCAAATACGCTTTCAAATTGGTGGCGTACTCGTCGACGGCGTCTGCTGGCATGAGCATGTTCTCGACCAGGGCGAAAGTCTTCTTGCCCGCTGTGGCGCACTCTTCGACCGTACGATCCCAGGCGCTTTCGATACGGTACTTCCGCCACTCGGGCTCTTCGTGGAACATGCTCTGGCGTGACAGATTGCCGTCGTAGCCGGCGTAACCAATCCCCTCGATCCTGCAAGTCGCCTGCGTGAAACGCTCCGACGAGTACAACTGGTTGAACAGCGTTATCGTCAGGTCGCGGACCGACAGGCAGTGGGCGGTCAGGTCGGACAGGAAGTCAACAAAGCCGTCTTCCATTTGCTCAGCCGTGGACTGGGGCCCGAACTTGGCGATGGTGTCTGGATGCAGGCTGATGGTCTGCTCGTCCTTGGGTTCGTCCCATATTATTCCATCGATGGGGTAGTCCCTCAGCAGCGTCGCCATGAACTGTTTGACGTAGTCGCGAAAGGCGGCGTTCTCCAGGCAGGCGATAGGCCCGGTAAAGCCGACGTGCCCCGGCAAGGCTGACTCGGGATGCTGGGCGAGCCACAGGCTGGGCGACAGCGGCGCGCCCGCGAAACGCGCGCCGATTCGGCTCGGTATAACAAACACCTTCAGCCCCGCCTTGCAGGCGAGGTCCACCTGAATCTCCATCGCCCGGCGGGAGTAGAACATCTCGCTCTCGCTTACGGATAGCGCGACGGCGTTGAACCCGCAATCCACCATGTCGGCGAAGCTATCGGCGAGTTGGTGAGGGATGACCGTCCAATGGCCATAGGATAGGCAGTACGCTGTCACGATCATCTGTCAGTCTCCTTGGCGCTCAGCCGACTTGGCAAGCGGCGCGAGAACATGATACCAAGCTCCCGTCCATTATTCCGTGACCATGCTTTGCTTTTTGCCCGCCGCCTGCGCTACACTACGCCCACTCGCTCACACCTCGAACAAGGAACGATAGATATGCCCCAGGCCCGCAAGACCAACAACAACATAGAACGACTCGAAATCCGCGTCAACGTCGCAGGCCCGACAGTATCCGACTGGAACGACGTAACATGGCAAGCAGACCGCAAATACGTCGCCGGCCAGTGGGGCTGTCTGGACACAGCCACCACCGACATCCTCACCACCACCGAGGAAGTTGCCAGCGTAGCAGAGACCGACATCCTCAAGTCCATGCGACAAGGCGAGAGGCTGCGGTACCGTTTCGACCTGCCGAACGGCACGTACAAGGTGCGCCTGCTATTCGCGGAGATCTACTGGGAGTCCAGCGACGCGGAAAAACAGGAGGTCCGCGTTCAGGGCAAGGCCGTTCTGAACAACTTCAACATCTTCGACGACGCGGGCAGGAACAGGGAATACGAAAAGGCCGTCGACGCCAAGGTCACCTCTGGCCGGCTGGATATCGAGTGCATAGGCCAATCTCTGCCGATGCACTCCGGCGCGCGCATATCCGCCATCGAAATAACAGGTCAGGTCCGCACCGCCAAGAAAGCCCAGGCCGCCGCCTTCACGGGCCCGTACAACGTAGTGCTCGTTTCTTTCGACACGCTGAGGCGGGACCACGTGCATGCATATGGCCATCCAAAAAAGCTCTCGCCCGTCATGGACAAACTCACACGCAACGGCGTGATGTTCGATGACTGCATTGTTGATTGCGGCTGGACGCTGCCGCAGCATACGACGCTCATCACCGGAGCCTATCCGATCAAGCACGGACAGATATTCCTCGATCGGCAGCGCCGACTGCCGGACAAGTTCACGACGCTCGCGGAGGTGTTCCAGGATGCCGGGTACATGACCTTCGGGTTCGGCAACCAGAACAGCTACGGCGGCGGGTGGGAGTATGGCTTCGCCCGCGGAATGCGACACTACACGACGGTGTTCCCCTTCAATAATATGATGGAGCTCACGCCGCCCGCCGTCGGCAGCGCGCTGCGAGCGGCCAAGGGCACGCCGTTCTTCCTGTACCTGCACACCAACGACACCCACGAGCCCTTCGCCGCCAGTGAGCCGTTCGGCTCCATGTGGGGTGGGTCGTACATCAACAAGTACGAAGGCGAGGTCACCTACGTGGACCACTGCCTGGGCTTGATTCTCGAAGAACTCAGGGCCATGGGCGAGCTGGAAAAGACGCTCATCGTCGTCACGAGCGACCACGGCAGCGAGTTCGCCGAGCACGGCTTTTACGAAAAGAAACTGAATCTGTACGAAGAGATTGTGCAGATACCGCTGATCATATCCCTGCCTGGCCTGCTGCCGAGCAAGACACGGCTGGCCGGTTTGTGCCAGACCAGCGACATAGCGCCCACGATCCTCGATATCTGCTCACTGCCGATTCCCGACTCGGTGGACGGGGCGAGCCTGCTGCCACGCATGCTCGGCAAGACCAAGCAAGGCCGGCCTGTCGTGTTCAGCCACACGCATCATGAGAAATGGTACAACTACGAACACTTCTCCGCCCGGACCGACCGGTACAAATTCATCCGCTGCGCACCGTTCAATAAGAACCCGCAACGAATAAAGGGCAACTCAGGCCTGCGATTCACCCGTCTGCTCGAAGTCGCCGAGGTCCGAGGCGGCTACTGTCGGGAACTTTACGATCTGAAAAACGACCCCGGCGAGCACGAAAACATCATAACTTCTTCGCCAAAGATCGCCGCCGACCTGGAGGCCCAGCTGGACCAGTGGATAAAGAGCTGCCGCTACAAGCCGAGTGTCAGCGGCATGGCGAAAAAGTAACATCACCATCGGGGCCAGCCGTGCGCGCCGACAGCTAGGCGTACACTTCCGCGGGCCCGAAGATGTCCGGATGATGCCGGCGAAGCTCTCGTCGCGTAAGGTAGCACAGATGGCAGCACTGTGTGATCTCGGCGGGCGAGGCGATGCCGTACTCACGCTCAGCCAGCCTGGCCAGCTCGAACGGCCCGCCCTTGCAGACCGCCTGCACGAAACGATTCACATTCTCCGGGCCGGCGGCGAGCAACTGAGCTGGCGTGACGTCGGCAATGTTACCAAGGACCATCCCGCAGTTCGTCTGAATGTTCCCGTAGGGGTCTATGTGCAGCTCCCACATCGTGTCGCCAAAGAATTGGGCCCGGCATGCATTGTCCCAGGTCAATTCCAGATCGTCAGGGCTCCGGCCGTCCAGGTATTGCGACAGCTCCGCACAAGCCGTGCCGACTATCATCGGCGGGTACTTGCGCACGTGTTGGCGGAGCTTGGTCTCATCGCGGGATATGCTCGCCAAAGAGCGGACCTCTTCTTCCGTGCCGCCATGGCCGAAGAAATTGCGATCGCCAAAGATTTCCTTTGCGAGCCTACGAACGCGGAGGAAGCGATCGGCGGGAACAAACTGCTGGTGGTATGCGTCAGCGGACGTATAGAGCCCGAGCACGCCATTGTCCGCCATGAGACCCAGCCGTTCGCCGACAATGTCGTCACTGGTCGCGAAAGAACAATTCGTTTCGATAAAGTGAGGCGCGACGCCTTCTTCGTGCGCCAGCCGGAGGGATTCAGCCAGGACGGGCCAGTACAGCATCGCCTCACCGCCGGCGATGTGGACGACCCGCCCGGTCTCGTGCAACATCCCCAGCGCATCGACACACTGACGCGGCGTCATCACCACGTCAGGCCTATCGCCGCTGCACCCGAACAGACAATGCTTGCACGCTATCGTGCAGCGATAGGTGAACAGCACGCCGGCGACATTGCACTTCGTAGATGCACCAGTCACCCCCTCGGCCTCGATCAGAGCTTTAACATCGTGTCGTATCATATCGGACTATTGTACCCTGTCTCGGCCTTGATCCCTCATTGGATTAGCCTGCCTTATTCGAGCCTCATTGTAACGATTTCCCACGCTCCCAGATCGATCTCAAGGCAATGGCCGTCGATGGTGACGGTGCGACTATCCTGCATCGGCCTGCCAAGCAGGTCGCAAATCTGCGCAGCTGACACAGGCAGCGGCAGGTCCACGCACGCCCGGACCGGGGATCCTTCGTTTTCATATATGCGGAGCATCGTGATGCCGCGGTCCTTGAAGAAGGCCGACAGCATAACATTGTCCGGCCCCACGGACAGCCCGCGCCGCATGTCGGGCGCGTCGCCGGAGAGCTTGTAGAGCACGTCCTCACCATCGATGGGCTCGCGATATCGCTCGATTTCCCGATAGAGTTTCGCCGTCTTCCAGTCGCCGGCGTGGAGAACTACGGCGAAGTTCATCCGCTGTCGGCCCAGGCCGGTCCGGGTGTCGTTGCCCCACCTGGCGCCCGCCTGGCAGCCTGGGGCAATCATCTTGAGGAGGATGTGCTGGAAGACGCCGTCGGCCACGCGGTAGCCGAACAGGCCCGGCTGAGATAGGAAGGCGACGCCTTTCTCGCCATCGGAGTAGTCGGCCCAAGATTGACCCCAGAAAGGCTTGATGGTCGCGCGCTCGACCATGTCCGGGCCGAACGGCTCGTCGGCCAGGTCTCGCGGCTCGACGCCGAAGGGGACGTCTGCATGGGGGGTGCCTACGAACGCCGGCTTCAGCTCCGCCACCAGGTATCCGCTGACCGGATTGATCATGTAGCTTCGTACTTCGCAGTCGATCCGCCGCCCGTGGGCATGGATGAACAGCTCAAGCTCCGTCGGGTTGCCGGCAACGGCCCCGGTTATGAACACCCGCGCGCCAAGCGTCCCGGACTCCATCAGCGACCACTCCTCGACCTCGAGCCCACTGGCGCCTATGAACCGGCCGTTGTTCTGCCACTCATTGTTCCACTGCGGGCCCGGCGGCCAGGGGGTGGGGTCGTCCAGGCCCGTCCGCGTAAACTTGCGGTTGGAGATGATGTTAGTCTGTCCGTCGTCGGTCTCGATGAAGACAATGTCCAACCTTTCCAGCAGCTTGCCTAACTCGCCGTGCGTGACGCCTTCGACGACGCCGCCGGACATTTCCACGCTCAGTGGGCCGACGTCGAGGCGGCGGGGAGATAGCTCGAACTTGCCGGCCGGCTGGGCGTCGTTATCGACGTTCAGATATGCGGTGGCGTATCCGCAGGCCGGTACGGTCAGCTCGGTGCGGATGCTCCATTCACACCGCATCACCTTGGGGTTGTCCCCATGGCCAAAGCCACGATAACTATCGCCGGCGAACTGGATCGGCAACGCGTTGCCCTCGCCGTCGGTCAGGCTAAAGCCCGTCGCGCCCGCTTCGTCGACGGCGAAATAGAACTCGCACGACTCCGTGCGGTCAAACGGCAACGGATTGAACAGCACGATAGGCCTGCCGGTCCCTGCCGGGGCGATGCGCTCGGCTGCGGCTCGACGCATGTGGTCGCGAAGTGACAACGCCGCATGCTCGGCCGCTTTGGCCTTCAGGATGAACGGCTCATTATCCCGCTGCCACAGCCACGCTACCGCATGTGGATGAACCGACAACGTCTCGGCCCACAGGGCCTGGACCTCCTCCTCGGGAAAGACATCGGCGTAGTGCATGCTCTCCCGCTCGGCCTGGGTCACCGCCAGACTGCAGCGGGCCCGCAGGTCGAAGATATTGTCGTGCCCATTTTCGGTAACGCGTCCGCTGGCTGCGGGGTTGAGCCCGCCGGTTACCACCGGCAGCGACTCGGCGTAGCCGGCAAAGTCGCGGGCGAACACGTCCGGTGTGCTCAGCGTGATCTGCGCGGCTTCGCTGCGGTTCCACTCGGCAACGCTTGTAAACAGGTCGCTCTGCCAGCACGGCTCGCCGAGCGGCAGACAGTCGTCATCCCATCCGAAGCACACCATCGCCGCCGGGCCTGACCCGTGCGTATCGGCCTTGGCGATCTCATCGGTGAGAAATTTACCCAGCGATGCTCCCTCGTACGGGTCGTAGGCGAACAGCGCGTAGGAGCTGATCCGGTGGCACGCGATCTGCGACCCATCCGGGCTGCGCCACCGGAACTGGCGCGGCACGTGTTTCCGGTCAAGAGCCTCGGCGGGCCTGCACATCATCATGGCCGCAAAACCCATCTTTGCCATGAGCTGAGGCATCTGGCTGAACCATCCCCCGCAGTCGATGTGGCTGCCCAGCTCGAACGCCACGTCGCCGAACAGCTCGCGGAACTTCCGTTGGCCGTAGAGAACGTTGCGAATGAGCGCTTCGCGGTGCGCCGTGCTGGGGGATAAATTGGTGAACATCCCAGGCCCCAGGCCAAACCGGCCCGCCGCCACGTGCGGTCTCATCCGTTCGACCAGGTCGGGGCGGTTCTCGCGGATCGGCGAGAACTGCTCGTGCCACGAATCGATGAACCACGCAAAGCCGGTCTCGGCGTCCATCAGATCCAGAACGAGTTCGAACGCTCGGATATATCGCTTCTCATGCCATCGGCGATGGGCGATCCACGCCCAGTCGGAATGCGAGTAAGGACACACGTAGATACGTTGGACACTCATGCTATCCTGCCTTCCATGCCACAAGAACAACGCCAACAGGCCTCACCATCATGGCGTAGTCGACTCCCAGAATCATCCATTGTCTCCTTGTGACCTTCGGGTCGAGCGGGCGTTATTGCCTGGCCATGATGTCTGCAAGGGCCCGTTCATATACTTCGTAGTGCTCGCCTTCCGATTCCTCGGGGTCCACGAGCTTGTACCACATCGCGTGGTCGGGGTTGGCGCCGGATAGCTCTCGCCGGCTTTCTTCGATTGCGCCGCCGGCCTTGTGCCACTTCACCTCACCGTCCTGCAGCAGAATATATTCTCCGGCGTACTTGGCGAACTGCTCCTGGTTGTCGCGATAGTACAGCGCCTGCTCACACATCGTGCGTCGCCAAGATACGTTGGTGGCTGGGGAGTCCGTCAGGTCCGTATAGAACACGCCTTCAGCTTGGGGCGGCGATTCCGATTCGAAGTCAATCTCGTCGACATTGACCGTGCCGAAGCCACTCTCGGTGGCGATCAGTATCGGGTTGCGGTCCCTGTGGAAAGGCGGGCTGTCCCAGTCGCCGCCGGGGTCCAGGCCCATCAGATGCATCATGCAGGCGTCGGTGGCCACTACGTGGTCGCCGGCGATCAGCATGTTCATTACGCGGGCGGTTTCGTTGGTCTCACCCCACTCCCTGCCGGCTTGTGCGACCAGCGCATCGACGATGTTCAGCGCCGGATCGATGATCCGGGCGATATCGGCGAGAACGTAAGGCAGGCGGATGAAGTGATGAAAATACGCTCTCGGCCTGCCGATCGGCTCGGTGGGCGACAGCCCGAATAGATTCTTCAAACAGCCCGTCACGCCCGTGAAGTAATGGTTCTTCGCCTTGGCGATAGACACGACGGCGTCGGCCTGCATCACCTCTTGCATCATGGCGTACTGGCTGAACATCAGCCCGCCGCCGGGCGACTGGACTATCTGACAAGGCCCGGACGCGCCATTAACGAACGGTACGTCGAACTCCCGCAGGGCCGGCATTATCTGCGTCGTCTCCTCGATGGTATGATCGAAATACGTCGAGTAAAGGCTGATGTCCGCACACACCAGCTCGGCCGTAGTCTTCTCCCGAAGTAGCCGAAGTGTCGCACGCACCACGGAATCGGCCACGAGCTGCTGACGCTGGCCCTGGAAGAGCAATACCTGATCCGGCGGGTTGTCCTGATTAAACTTCAGCACAATTCGCCTAGCCTGCTTCAGCTTGCCCCACGCGCCCGCCAAACCATCCGTCGCCCGACAAAGTGCCTCGTAAACGGCCTCGTCGCTCGCCTGATAATCGCACTGAACGGCGCGGACGTGATGGCGGGTATCACTCATTTGATGGGAGCTCCATAGCCGACGTTATCGGCCAGGCCGTGATCCTGTCACAGCAGCGGCCGACAGCGGCTCACCTGATGTTACGGCAAAGTCCGGCCCGCTGGCAACCATTACCGCCTTGCCACGCATTGTCCGATGACTGTAGAGTAGCATCCACCGACTTCCGTGACTGGCACATCGAAAGGGACCACTGTGACAACCAACGGCGGCAAGGCCATATCGGTTGAACAGCTCATCGGCTCAGCCGACAGCTACATCGCCGGCGGAGTGGTGTCCTTGAACCGCAAGGTCGATCCAGCCATCACGTTCGTCCGCGCCCTGGGCAGCAAGCTCTACAACCTCGCCGGCACGGAATACGTCGACTATCACGCCGCGTTCTCCCCCCACCTGCTGGGGCACAACCATCCGCAGGTGAACGCGGCCGTCATTGATGCCATGGCGCGAAACGAATCGCTAATGGGCGCGGGGACCACGCCGTGGGAGGTCACGCTAGCGAAACTGCTTTGCGAGGCTGTGAACTCACTCCAGCGCGTGCAGATAACGAACACCGGCAGCGAGGCCACCGCCCATGCCATCCGCCTGGCCCGCGCCTATACCGGGCGGGACGACATCATCCTCATGCTCGGCGGATACAACGGTTGGCACAACGACGTCTGCCGAACTGTCATGCCCACCGTCGACCAAGTCGGCTCGCGCGTCAGCCCCGGCGAGTACCCCGTCCTGCCGTTGTCGGCGGGCATACCCAAAGATGCCCTGGCACACCTGCACATCGTCAACTTCAACGACGCCGCCTCCGTCGAGTACGTTATGCGCGCCCATCCGATCGCGTGCGTGCTGGTCGAGCCGGTGCTGCAGAATATCGGCATGGTGCTACCCCAGCCGGGCTACCTGGCAAGGCTCCGCGAGCTGTGCGATCAGTACGAGGCTGTGCTCGTGTTCGACGAAGTGAAGACCGGCTTTCGCACCGCACTGGGCGGGTATCAGTCCGTCTGCGGCGTGACGCCCGATCTGTCCGTGTTCGGCAAGGCCGTCGCTAACGGGTACCCGATGGGCGTCATCGGCGGCTGTGAGCGGATCATGGGGCTGTTCCACGATGCGGACCCCACGCGCAAAACGCTCATCGCCGGCACGTATAACGCACACCCGGTCTCATGCGCGGCGGCGATAGCGACGCTCGAATTGCTCCGCGACCACGGCGAGGACATCTACGGCCAACTTGACGGCCTCACTGCCAGGCTGACCGCCGGCGTGACGGATATTTTCAGCCAGCGCGGCATCCCAGCCATCACGCCGCGGAACGGCTCAGCTTACTGCACATACTTCTGCGACCACGCGCCCGTCGACTGGCACGATATCCTGGCGCATCACGACTTCGACCTGGACCGCAGGTACCGCCGGGCGCTGATCGAGCGAGGCATATATCAGTTCCCCCTGCCGTGCAAGCAGGGCTCGGTGAGCGCAGCCCATAGCGACGAGGACATCGACCGCACGCTGGAGGTAACCGCCGGCGTGGTGGCTGAACTGTGAGCGAACAATGATTGTCGACTGCCATACCCATCTGTGGACGTACCCCGGCGAGCTGACGGACGAGTTGGTCAGCGAAATGGCCATCGCGCGGATGAAGGAGTTCAACCCCAACGTCACGCCCGACCAGCACCGCCAGGCCGTCAGCCAGGTGGACCGCGCCATAGTGTTCGGCCTGCGGGCCCCGTACACGGGTTTTCTCTGCGAAAACGAGACAGTGGCTGAGTACGTCAAGACCGACCCGGGCAAGTTGATCGGCTTCGGCTCGGTCTGCCCGACCGAAGCCGGCGCCGTCGATGAAGTCCATCGCGCCTCGCGGGAGCTGGGTCTGCGCGGGCTGAAGATGAGCCCGATCTACGGCAACTGGCATCCGCACGAGGAGCGGGCGTCGGCGGTGTTTGCTGCAGCCGAGCAGTTGGGCATGCCAATCATCTTCCACCAGGGCACAACGTTCCCCCGCAAGGCGAGGCTGGCCCTTGCCGGCCCGCTGCTGCTGGACGACGTGGCGATAAGCTTCCCCGACTTGAAAATGGTGGTCGCCCACCTCGGCCATCCGTGGGAGGCAGACACCATCGTCATGATCCGCAAGCAGCCTAACGTGTTCGCCGACATTTCCGCCCTGTTCTATCGGCCGTGGCAACTGTACAACTCGCTACGACTGGCCGTCGAGTACGGCGTGACACACAAGCTGCTATTCGGCACGGACTACCCCTTCACGACGTTCGACGAAAGCGTCGCCGGCCTGCGGCGCGTCGTCGCACTCAGCCGTGAGATGCACCTGCCCGAACTGCCCGACGACCTGCCCGACCAGATCATTAATCGTGACACGCTAGCCCTGCTGGGGCTGGACGACTGAGGCTCACGCCATGATGAAAGCAAACACGCCCTCGCTAAGATTAGCCACCCAGGCCGAGTGCGACCCCACCGACGAAGACCTCGCCCTGATCCAGCAAATGGGCGTCGACCAGGTCGTCCTGTGGGTTCCCGGCGACAAGGCCTGCTACGACTACTACGTCGCCCAGCGGGACGCCTTCGGGGAGGCCGGCATCGGCATATACGCACTGGGCAACAGCGCGATTCACTGTCAGGACGCCATCGTGCTCGCCCTGCCCAATCGCGACGAGATCATCGAACTTTATAAGCAGCACCTGCGCGACCTCGGCCGGGCGGGCATTGGTTACACCACGCACGCGCATATCGGCAACGGTGTATGGTATTCGCCGACCGGACATACGCGCGGCGGGGCTGAAACGCGCGTACTGGACTTGGCGGGCGAGGCCATTGGCGGCTCGCCGCACGGGAAGTTCCATCGGCCGCTCTCCCACGGGCGGGAGTACAGCGCCGAGGAAATCTGGGCCAACTACGAGTACTTCGTCCGGCAGATCGTTCCGGTGGCTGAGGAGGCCGGCGTGAAGATCGGCGTCCATCCCGACGACCCACCTGTGGCGACCCTTGCCGGCGTGCCACGATGCTTCAACAACTTCGACAACTACAAACGCGCACTTGAGATAGCCGACAGTCCGAACTTCGGCATCTGCCTGTGCGTGGGCTGCTGGCTGGAGGGCGGCGAGGCGATGGGCTGCGACGTGCTTGAGGCCATCCGATATTTCAGCCGGCAGAACAAGCTGTTCAAAGTCCATTTCCGCAACGTCGATCAGCCCGGCACGAAGTTCGTCGAGACCTTCCTCGACGATGGCTACATGGACATGTTCAAAGTCGTCGAGGCCTTGGCCGACGCGAACTTCGATGGCGTGCTGATACCCGATCACGTCCCTCAGATGGACGACGACCCCCGCATCTCCGCAGCCTACACCATCGGCTACATGAAGGCCCTGATCGAACGCGCCGAAGCCGGCCGCTAGGCTTCCATCTCAACGGTGTTGCTCAGCGCACCGATTCCGCCAATCTCCACGGTCATCGTGTCGCCGGCTTTGAGGAATACCGGCGGCTTGCGCGAGAAGCCCACGCCCTCCGGCGTGCCAGTCAGAATGATGCTGCCCGGCAGGAGCGTCATGCACTGGGAGGCGTAACTGATCAGCTGCCTGCAGCCGAAGATCATGTCCGAGGTGTTGGAGTTCTGCATCGTCTCGCCGTTGACCGTCAGGCTGATGTCGGCGTTGTCGCCATCGAGGTCCGTTTCGATCCACGGGCCTATCGGGCAGAAGGTGTCGAAACATTTCCCGCGAGCCCACTGCTTGTCGAAGCGGAGCTGACAGTCCCGCGCGCTGACATCCTGGGCGCAGGTATAACCGAGCAGGCAGTCCAGCGCGTCGGCCTCAGAGATGTGCTTGGTGGCCTTGCCGATGACCAGCGCCAGCTCGGCCTCAAAGTCCACCTCGTCCGGCGCCATCTTCGGCAGCAGAATAGGCATCCCCGGCCCGGTGACGGTATTGAACGTCTTGATGAAGATCAGTGGATGCTCCGGCGGCTCCATGCCACTTTCTTGGGCGTGCCGGCGGTAGTTCAGCCCAATGGCGATAACCTGCGGCGGATCGACCGGTGCCAGCAGCGACGCCGCGTCGACCGGCACAACGCGGTCGGTCGCCGTCCATTCACCGAAGATGTCGCCCTCAACAAGGTGGTAGCCGTCTTGCTCCACCACAGCGTAGGCGGTTTGATCGTTCGTCTTGATTCGTGCAATTCTCATACTGCCTCCTGGCTAATCGTTCGCCCCTGTTTACCGTATTTGCCCTCGCCTTTCCATTGCAGAATCTCCGCGGCCAGCCACCCGGTCCACATGGTAATTCCCCGTGCGCCTTGACATAAAAGGTATGAACGGATATATTAGATCTGTCTTGGCCGGTGTTTCTCAGCCGTTGGCAGTTGCCGCATGATTTGCACGAAGTCAACGTCGCAACGAGAGCCGTCTGTCAGACGAAGTGAGGCGTCGATTGATGGAACACATACCTGGTGGTTTTTCGCGGACATGCTTGCCCGCAGGGCGCCGGCAGTCCGGCATGACGCCGCTTTTCGAGTCGCTCGAGCCGCGGCTGATGCTGTCGGCTGTACCTTTCGGCGACGACCTGATCGCCGCCTGCGAATGGGACTTTGTGGACGCCTACGGGGAGGCCGTCATGGCGGATGATGACGCCCTGCCCGACTCGCCCGGCAACGCAAGTTTCGACCTGGCCGACACCTTCCTGCTGCACAGCAATCCCGGCGGGACCAAGACAATCTACCTGGATTTTGATGGTCAGACCACTGTGGGGACGAGCTGGAACAACAGCTACGGCAATGGTGGCGAGCCGATCGTCACGCCGCGGTTTAACTTCGAGGGCTACGACACAAGCTTTACCGATGGCGAGTACATTCGCATTCAGGAAATATGGGAGCAGGTGGCTGAGGACTTCGCACCGTTCGACGTGGACGTGACCACCGAAGAGCCGGCTGATCTTAACGATTTGATGCGAGATTCGTCCGATCCGTCCGACGAGCGATGGGGCGTCCGGGCGATCTTTGGCGGCAGCAGCGGGTGGACGGGACAGGGGTACTATGGGCTTGGCTACTATGGCAGCTTCTGGGGGGCTAGCGATACGCCGGTCTTCATATTTACCGGCGGGACGGGCTCGAACGTCAATAAGGTGGCGACGATAGCCTCTCACGAGATTGGCCATTCGCTTAATCTTTACCATGATGGCAAGGGCAGTGGCATATACTACAGCGGCCATGGCAGCGGCGAGACGGGCTGGGCGCCGATTATGGGCTCGGGCTGGAACAAGGAACTCAACCAGTGGTCCAAGGGCGAGTACACAGGCGCCACGCAGCCGCAAGACGACCTGGCCGTCATTACCAACAGCAATAACGGCATAAATTACCGCACGGACGACCACGGCGGAGACATGCTGTCGGCAAGTACGCTCGCCATCCAGTCCGACGCGACGGTCTTCGATGCGGGCATCATCGAGCAGAACACCGACGTGGATTTCTTCTCCTTCACGACCCGCGCGGGCACGGTGGCGTTGAACATCGACCCATTCTATCGCGGGCCTAACCTGGACGTGCTGGCCACGCTTTACGACTCGGGCGGCGCGGTCCTGGCCACCAGCAACCCCCTCGACTATCTCGATGCGAGCTTTAACCTGTCCCTCTCGGCTGGGACGTACTTCCTGTCCGTCGAGGGCACAGGCAAGCCCGACCCCGGCGGCTACACCGACTACGGCAGCCTGGGCCAATACACCATCACCGGCAACATCATCACGCCCGGCGTCAAGCTCACTGAGAGCGCCGGCGATACGCTCGTCAGCGAAGGCAAGCTCACCGATACATACGACGTCGCCCTGACGACGATCCCGGCGGGGGCCGTCGAAATCACCGCCACGGCCGACGCCGAGACTGAACTAAGCCTCGACGGCGTCAACTTCAGCTCGTCGGTTACCTTCACTCGCGCGGACACGACCGCCCAGACGATCACCATCCGCGCGATCGACGATGCCGTTATCGATGTGATTGATACGAGCACGATCACCCACGCCATCACTGCCACGAATGACCCGACGGACTATCCGCTATCGACGGAGATTTTCGAGCTGTCCCTCAACGTCATCGACGACGATGTCGTCCGCATAATCGACGACGACGACATCGAGCCGTATTTCTCCGCCACCAACTTCAACTACGAGCCCAGCCCATACTGGACGGGATATCAGACGGACTACCACACGAATCATGCTGGCACGGGCGAGGCCGAGGCGACGTGGACATTCGTCGGCGTATCGGACGGCAACTACCGGGTGTCGGCGACGTGGCGCGACCGTCCCGACAGAGCGACGGACGCTCCCTACACCATCACCAACGGCAGTGGCCTGGTGTTGATGACGGCGACCATAGACCAGACGCAGCCAGCCGATGACCTCACCGACGCCGGCGCGGATTGGGAGGACCTGGGCATCGTCACGATTCTCAACGGCACGCTGGTGGTCAAGCTCAACGAATCGCCGGGCGCGATTGGTAAGGTAATGGCCGACGGGGTGCGCATCGAGCGTATCGGCACGCCGCTTGCTTTGCTGACGGTGGACATCACTGATACATCGATCGTGGAGACCGGCGGGTCGACAACGGGCTCGGTGATGCGGACGGGGGACTTGGTCGGCGACCTGACGGTGATGCTGGCCAGTGACGACATGTCCGAAGCGACGGTCCCCGCCAGCGTGGTGATCCTCGATGGTCAAGCCGTTGCGGGCTTTACTGTGACCGTCCATGACGAGCCACTCCTGGACGGTACCAAGACGGTGACCTTCACGGCCAGTGCAGCCGGTTTCTCCGACGCGACGGACTGGCTGGATGTCACGGACAACGAGATCGCCCCGCCTCCGATCATCATCGACGATGGCGACGTGGGCTTTGCCCAGACCAACTTCATCTACAACTCCGACCCCTCGCTGACGGGCTACGAGACGGACTCCCACCATAACCTCAAGAACACAGGCTCCGCCGAAGCGTCGTGGACCTTCACCGGCCTGGACGATGGCCATTACCGGGTGTCGGCCACCTGGCGGGAGAAGTACAACCGAGCGACAGACACGCCCTATACGATTGATGACGGCAGCGGCGACATTCTGGCCAACGTAACGATCGACCAGAAGGTCCGGCCTGACGATTTGAACGAGGACGGCACGAAGTGGGAAGACCTGGCCACCGTCACCGTGACCGGCGGCATGCTAGTGGTGACGGTCAACGAGTCGCCCGGCGGGACAGGGCTGGTGATAGCCGATGCAGTTCGCATTCAGCGTGTGGGAGATATTGAACGCCCCGGCGACTTTGACATCGATGGCGATGTGGATGCCGACGATATAGACGCACTGGCCGACGCCGTACGCCTTGGCTTGACTGGCCCGATGTACGATTTGTCCGGGCCGGGCGAGGACGGCGCGCCGGACGGTGTTATTGACGTCAACGACCTGGACTACCTCGTCCACAAACTGGTTGAGACGACCATCGGCGTGGGCACGGAATACGGCGATTTCAACCTCGACGGAGAGATCGAGCTTGGCGACCTGACGAGGCTGGGTACGTTCTACGGCGTCGGCGACAAATGGTCCGAGGGCAACGCCAACCGGAACGTGGACCTGCTGATCGAGCTTGGCGACCTGACTATCCTGGGCACGTATTACGGCTTCACGGCTTCGCCTGGTGGCGACACAATTGGAACATCGGCCGATATCGCGGCCGCCGCGGCAGAGGAGGTGTTACTCCCTTCGCCAGCCGAAAATGAGCAGCCAGCAGCGGCCCTGTCGCCGCGGGTGTCCGCCTCGGCCGACCTCGGCGCCGAACTGCTCAAGTCCGTCACCATCACCGATGAGGACGTTTATCTCGGCGACCGCGCACAACGGGCGACCAATGTCGGCAGCGCAAATGCAGAGGTCAATCTGCCGGCTGCCTGGCCACAGGCCAGTCAAGGCCGACGGTCGGCAGCCCCTGCGCCGGCGCTGGCGATCACGAGCGGAAAATCAGTCCGAGACCAGCCGTTAACACCTTTACACCAAGAGGCCGGCTCAAGCCGACCGTCGATGAAGGGCCCATCCCCGGCGGGCCTGGATATGCTGTCCACCAGTGGTCAGCGACCACGGACGGACCGGCCAGTGTCGAGGCGCTCCGACTTGCAGACGGATATCGTCAACATCCTCGATGACGCGGAGTTCCTGGCGATACTCTAGCCCCTGGCCTTACAGGTGCCAACGAAGCGCCCTTCGGCCTGATTGTGCCGCCCAGCGCAGTATCACCGCGAGGATGAGGCAAAGAGTTTCTCCACCTGCCCGACGACCTTATCCAACGTGAAAACCACGACGTGGTCACCGGCGCGTATCTCGGTGTCGCCATCGGGGATGACTACTTCCTCAGACCGAACAATCATCCCGACCAACGCGCCCCGCGGAAAGCGGACCGTCCTCAGCGGACGGTCTAGGACCTTAGCGCCCTCGCCCGGAACGAGTTCGATCGCCTCGGCCGATACGCCTCGCATACGCACCACCGCCCGGATGTCGCCAGTGCGAACATACTTAAGAATCGCGTTGATGGTCGCCTGGCGAGCGCTGACGGCTGCATCGACGCCGACGGTCATCATGAATGGTCGATAGAAGCTGCGCTCCACGCGGGCGAGCGTGCGCGGCACGCCGAGGCGTTTGGCGTAGAGGCACGCGATTAGGTTCTTCTCTTCCTCGTCGGTCGAGGCGACGAAGGCGTCCATTTCACCGAGGCCTTCCCGCTCCAGCAGGTCCATCTCATGGCCGGCCCCTTCGATGACGAGCGTCCGCTGCAGTTCTTCCGAAGCGTCCAGAGCGTACTGGCCCGTTGTATCGATGAGCTTGACGTGACAAGTGTCCTGGAGCATGGCTGCGACATTTCGCCCCAGATCGCTGGCGCCGAGAATCATGACGCGACCAAGCTTGCCGGGGCCCGCCGCCCGGCCTAACGCGCGCGTGACCTGCTTGACCGTCTCGGGCTCGGCGATGATGAATACCTCGTCGCCGGCTAGGATGCGGTCGCTACCGGTGGGAATCAGCGTCTCGTCGCCGCGGCGGATGACTACCACGCGGTAGCGCAACTGATTGTGGATCTCCGCCAGCTCGGCCAGGGATTTGCCATCGAAGGGGCTCTCACCTGGAATCATCATGCCCGCGACGATCACCGCGTCGTTGGCCAGAGGCGTCACTTGGGTTGTCCCGGGCGTGCTCAGCAGGCGGACCATCTCGCGGGCGGCCTCCTCGTCGGGGTTGATTATCTGATCGATCCCCAGGGCCCGAATCGACATGTCCGAGCCGTCCACGCAGGCCCGATTGCGGATACGGGCGATGCTGTGGGGGCAGCCGGCTTCGCGAGCAAACAGACACGATAGCAGGTTCACCTCGTCCTGGTCTGTCACCGCCAGGAAGATGTCGCCGCTGTCGGCGCCAGCTTCGCGCAGGGCCGCCGGCGAGGCGCCGTTACCGGTGACGACGTGACAATCCATCTCACTGCGCAGTACGTCGGCGCGCCGAATGTCCGGCTCGATGATGGTCACGTCGTGGCCCTGGTGGCTGAGGATCTCGGCCAAGGCCCCGCCGACGCCCCCGCCGCCGTTGATCACAATTTTCATGGTTGCCTCATCGGTAGAACCAGGGAACGAACAGGAGCAACACCGTAAACACTTCCAGTCGGCCTATCAACATGCACAGCGTCAGAATGATCTTACCCACGGGCGGCACCCAGGAATAGGCGAGTGTCTCGCCGGGACCCACGTTGCCCAGGCCCGGGCCGATATTGTTCAGCGTCGCCGCCACGGACGACACGGCTGTGACCATCACCGTGTCACTGCTGACCGCCTGCCCGTCCGGCGCCATCGACGCCGGCCAAATCAACAGCACGGCCGTCATCAGGATCGAGGCGACGACGAAGATGCCGACGTACAGCACCACGAACGCCTGGATCGACTGGATCACGCGGTCCTTGACCGGCCGGCCGTTGAGCCGGACGGGCAGAATGGCCTGGGGGTGCAGCAGACGGCGCAGCTCGATCCCGGCGTGCTTGATCAGAAGCAGTACCCGCACATGCTTGATCCCCCCGCCCGTGCTGCCAGCGCAGCCGCCGAAGAACATCAGCACGAGCAGACCAAGTCGCAATATGACGGGCCAAACGTCGAAATTGGCGGTCGTGTAGCCTGTGGTCGTCGTGATGGACACCACCTGAAACGTTGCGCTGCGCAAGGCGCCGGCGACGCCCATGCGACCGACCATCAGGGCCGCGGCCAGCAACGCCGCGCCGGTGAGCACGCTCAGGTAGAACATGAACTCACCGTTCTTGATATACGCCTTCAACCGCCCTCGCAGACCCGCGTAGTGCAGAGCGAAGTTGGTCCCCGCCAGGATCATGAACACGATGATAACCACATCGACGTATGTACTGTTGAAGTACTTCACGCTGGCTGAGTGAGTCGAGAACCCGCCCGTCGCCATCGTGCCGAAGGTGTGGCACATCGCGTCGAACAGCGAGACCTTGGGGTGGAGCCACAGCAGGGCGCATTGAACAAGGCTCAGCAGAACGTAAATGCCCCACAGCAGCTTCGTCGTCTGGCGCACGCGGGGGACGAGCTTATCCGCCGTCGGGCCTGGCACTTCCGCCCGGTAAATCTGCATCCCCCCCACGCCCAGTAGCGGCAGCAGCGCCAGGCTCAGTACGATGATGCCCATCCCGCCCAGCCAGTGCGTGTAGCTCCGCCAGAAGAGGATACACTGGGGGACGTTTTCGATATCGGTGGCCTCAGCCCCGCCGCCGCTGGTGAGAATGCTCGCCCCGGTGGTCGTCAGGCCGCTCATCGTTTCGAAGTATGAGTCGATGTAGCTGGGAATGTACCCGCCGATGTAGAAGGGCAACGCCCCCAGGCCCGCCAGGGCGATCCAACTCAGGGCGGCAACGGCGAAGCCCTCTCGCGGCCCGACGTTGGCCCGCTTGCTCCGGAAGATTAGCATCATGGCCAGCCCCAACCCCAGCGAGATGGCCATCGATACCAACAGCGACCCGACGGCCTGGTACTCGCCGAAGTGCACCCCCCACGCCACGGCTGGGAGCATGTTGACTCCCAACAGAATCGCCAGTGCGCCTACCAAGAACAAAACCGTCCCGAATCGCATGCGAGCGATGATCCGCGCCGGCCGACCGAAAGTCAACCTCCAGCCCCCGTATTCCCCCTAATGCTTCCCGCCAAATGGCCGATATAACCAACGATATGATAATACGAGCTCAAGCATTTCCGCGCATTGGCCTGATTGGTAATCCGTCTGACGGGTTCTTCGGAAAGACCATTGCCCTGTCGTTCAGCAACTTCCAGGCCGACGTCGTGCTGTATGAATCGCCGGACCTGGAGATACTCCCCTGCGACAAAGACCACTCACGGTTTGAGTCTCTCGACCAGCTCGCCCAGGACGTCGAGTATTACGGGTACTACGGCGGCATTCGATTGCTCAAGGCCTCCATCAAACGATTCCACGACTACTGTCACGAGCAGGACATGCCGCTGGACCACCGCAATTTCACCTGCCGCTATGCGTCGACGATACCCCACAGCGTCGGACTGGCCGGTTCGAGCGCGATTATCACGGCTTGTTTCCGCGCGCTGATGACGTTCTACGGCGTCGAGATCGTTCCCCAGGAACTGGTGAACTTGGTCCTGGCCGTCGAGACCGAAGATCTGCACATTCCCGCTGGCCTGCAGGACCGCGTGATTCAGGTCTACGAGGGCCTGGTCTACATGGACTTCGATAAGCACTTCATGGCCACACATGGCCACGGGCGATACAAGCCGCTAGACCCGAAATTGCTGCCCCCGCTTTACGTGGCTTACCTCGGTGGGCACGGCGAGCCGACCGAGGTCGTGCACGGCTCGTTGCGTCAGCGATGGGCAGCCAGAGCCGCCAGCGTCGTCAACGCGATGACATATTGGGGTAAGCTGACCGACCGGGCACGTAGGGCGATCGAAACTCACGACGTGGCCAAGCTGGCCGAGCTGATCAACGCCAACTACGATCGCCGGGCGAAAGTCTGCGACCTCAACGAAAAGCACGTGACCTTGGTAGAGACGGCCCGCAAGGTGGCGGGCTCTGCAAAGTACACCGGATCCGGCGGCGCGATTGTGGGAATCTGCCCCAACGCCGCGACGTTCCGCAAGTTGCAAAAAGCCCTCAAGCCCCTCAATGCAAAAGTCATTCGTCCCAAGCTCATGGCGGGGCTCGTCAGCTAGGCGAACAGCCGTCACTCAATCAAAGGATGTGATTCATGCTACGCAAGGCTGTCATTCCCGCAGCGGGGTTCGGCACGCGGTTCCTGCCGGCGACGAAGACCCAGCCCAAAGAGATGCTCCCCATCGTCGATAAGCCCGTGATCCAGTACGTCATCGAGGAACTCGCCTCGGCCGGCATTCGCGACGTGGTGATGGTCATCGGCAAAGGCAAGCGTGCGATCGAAGAGCACTTCGACCGTTCATGGGAACTTGAGGGGCAGTTGGAGAGAAAGGGCAGACTGGAGCTGCTCGAGCAGATGCGATCGATTTCCTCGATGGTGGATCTGCATTTCGTTTGGCAGCAGGAAACGCTAGGCCTGGGCCATGCCGTATGGTGCGCCCGCCATCACGTGGGGGACGAGCCGTTCATGGTCCTCCTTGGCGACACGATCATCGACGCAGAAATCCCCGCCGCCAAGCAACTGCTGGACGTCTATGCCGATCACCCTCACTCGATGGTCCTCCTGGAAGAAGTGCCGCGTGAACTCGTCAGCCGATATGGCGTCGCCGACGGGCAGGAAATATCTCCCGGCGTGCTAAGGCTCGATGGCCTGGTGGAGAAGCCCGCCGTCGAGGAGGCGCCGTCGAATTTGGCCATAGCCAGTCGGTACATTCTGACGCCGCATATTTTCGACTGCCTCGAACGAATCGAGCCCGGCGTCGGCGGCGAGCTGCAACTGACCGACGCGATGCGCATGTTGATGCAGGCCGAGCCCATGATGGGCGTTCGTCTGAAGGGCAGGCGCCACGACATCGGCAACAAGGTCGGATTCGTCGAAGCCAATCTGGACTTTGCGCTGAAAGATCCCGAGATGGCCGGCGAACTCAAGGCCTATCTCAAGCGCCTCGTCGCTGAGATGTGATCCTCAGCGCGAGCATAACCCCAGTCGGTCAGTTATGTCGTCCATCCGGAGAAGCCCTCTGCCGCACGACCCTCACACAATTGGGGCGGGCCGACGGGGCAATTCCTGGAACGTGCGCGGACAATCATCAACGGCCATGATCTTCTCTCTCCTTGCCGCACTTCCCCCCTCATTGGCAGGCAACGCGTCGCCGCCGTCTAGCAGAAACGCCCCCGCCACGCCAGCATGTGCCCTTATCAGCACACTCGGGCGATCGCCGCCGCTCCGGCGTGGCGATGCGGATAGGCCATATTGAGATGTAGTTCAACTGCCCGAACGCGCCGGCCGTACCGAGCAGCGGGGGCCGATGACGGTAACGCGGTTCCATCATCGCCCCTGGGACCGTACAATGCACCACCAGGAGTGAGTGAATGAGCACTGAGAATATGAAGACACTGGTCGAGGCAGCCGAGTGGGCCAAGTTGGAGTCGGCGTGGCTGAAAGCCATCGACGCCAACACGCCGCGCGAGGGCATGGGCGCGATCCTTGAGTCGCTTATCGAGGCGGACAAGCCGGATCTGGCCGACACGCTGGCCTGGCTGCTGCTGGCCGACCGCTTGGAGCAGTGCCCGCCGGCCGAGGCCCTCGATGTGGCGCGGACCGTCGTCTCGGCCGTACCGGCCAGCGACGAGCTGCGCAGCCAGGCCGCCGAACTGTACCGCACACTACACGGCACGCATCCACACTTCGACCGCCTGCTCGCCGCGGCGGGCCTGACCGGCAAGCAGTCGCCGCGCCGCGCGCTGCGCACGCTGGACACCTGCCTGGCCATCGAACCGGGACGATACCTCGTCAATCGCTTCGACGACCAGGCGGTCCAGGCGATCGGCTACGACGAGGTCATGGAGGAGTTCAACCTCGCCGACGCCCGCGGGCACGAGTTGGCGATGGAACCCAAGAAACTCGCCGACGAGTTCGACCTGGTCGACGAGACAGATTTCCGCGTGCTCTGCCAACATCGCCTGGAGCAGTTGGCCGAGTTGATCAAGTCCGACCCGGCCGCAGTGCTAATCGGGCTATGCGCCTCCAACGGCGGCGAGATCGACGCACCGGATCTCAAGGAGCAACTCGTCCCGCGGCACATCGCCACCGACAAATGGAGCGGCTGGTGGAACCGTGCGCGGACGGCCGTCCGACGGACTGAGCAGTTGACGCTGGAGGGTAAGAACCCCGTCACGATCGTCTATCACCCCCGCGGCCTGACGCTCGAGGAAGAGCTGGCTGGCGAGGTCGCCAAGGCATACACACCCCTGGCGCAGCTGGATCTGTTGCGGCGGTACGTCCGTGAAATCAAGCATCGCAATGGCACCGTCGATGCGACGTTCACGGCGCCGCTGCTGTCAAAGTTGGCCGAGCAGGCCGACTGCGGATCATCTTACCCAGCCGAAGCGTTGGCCGCATCGCTGGCCATCGGCGAGGCGGTCGGCCTGGGCCTGCAGGCTCCGGAGGCGACGTACAGCTCGCCGGGTGAGATCGTCGCACTCGCCAAGCGTCCCGCCGAGATGACCGCCGGGCTCGGCGACATGGCGCTCTGGCCGGCATTGCTGGCGGCGCTGGCGGCTCGCGCCGATGCAGCCGAACAACTTGTCAAGCTGCTGCCGCTCGCACCGGCTGAGCAACTCGACGAACTGGCCAAGCTACTTGCCGAGGCCGGGCAGAACGATGCGGTCCAGCAAGCCGTTGCCGACGCCCTCGCCGAGCCGAGCCGCCACTTCGAGATGTGCATCTGGCTTTGGCGAGGCCCGGCCAAGACACCCCCCAACATGCCCGGCAAGGTCGATCTGCTCGGGCGACTGATCGGTGTGCTCGACGACGTGCATCGCGAATGGGACGTGGACCCCGCCCACCGCAAGACCGTCTCGCAACGGCTGCGGTCGGCCCTGTCGGCCGGTGGGTATGCCAGCTACAAGGCCGCCATCACCGAGATGACCGAGGGCGTGGCCGCCACCGTCAAACGCCGTATCGAGCGATGCGACGGGCTGGCCCAGGCCGTCCGCGGCAACATGCTCGAAACGCTCAAGGAAGCATTCTACGGCCTGTTCGTCGAGCGGCGGGTACAGGTAGAGCCCTGGCACGACGAAAACACACTATGGGTGACCGAGGCGTCGCTGCTGGCGCGCGAGGCCGAGTTTAAGGAACTCATCGAGGTCCGCATGCTGGCCAACTCGCGTGCGATCGGCGAGGCCGCCGAGCACGGCGACCTCAGTGAGAACAGTGAATGGAAATTCGCCGTCGAGGAGCGAGGTCGGCTGGCGACGCTGGCCACCACCATTCGCGGGGAGTTGGACAAGGCTCGCGCGATTCACCCGGGCGACATACGCGCCGACCAGGTCGGTATCGGCTCGCGCCTCACCCTCAAGCGCGATGGCGACGGCCAGGAGCTGGAGGTCCGCTTCCTTGGGCCCTGGGACGTGGACGTCGACAGCCGCGTGTTCAGCTATCTGTCCCAACTCGCCCAAGGCATGATGGGCAAAGCACTCGGCGACGAGGTCGAGGTCAAGATTCGCGGGGCTGAGGGCACCTACCGTATCGAGACGCTCGGTTCGGCCCTGGAGTAGACGACCGGCTTTATCAAACACGCGAGACAGGACTCGGGCCTGTGACCTCCTGTGCCACAAACAATTACCGGCTCATGATACATTGCTATAACATCTGTTATAGGCCAGTTTTGGTACGATGACGACGTCTGCAAGCGGTTAGAGCGCTTTACAGAACGAGTCCTTCCAGCAGTTGTTAGCCCGATGTGCATTGCACAAGAATTGCATCGACAGATACGCGACGGCGGGCCCTGGTGGCCTACGGGCAAGGCGGACAGTGGCATTGGTCGTCCGTCCGCATTGAAGGACACGGAAGCTGACAGGAAGGTCGCACCTCATGGCGAAATATTGCCTGGAACCAACTGATGTGCCGCTGGTTGCCACCGAGCATCGCCGCATCTGCACAAAACTGCCCGTGCCCGAGTCGCTGGGGCTTCTGCAACGCCTGGCGGCGGCCGAGCCGGCTTCCATGATGGGCCAGCCCCCGGTTGTGTGGGACCACGCCGAGGGCTGCAGTGTGTACGATGCGTGGGGCAACCGCTGGATCGACTGGTCATCCTGCGTGCTTCTCAGCAATGTCGGACATGGCCGGCCCGAAGTGCGCGACGCCCTGCGAGAAGTAATCGACCGCGGGCTACTGGCGACGTACGTATTCCCACACGCCCAGCGGGCACAACTCGTCGAGGAACTTCTGGCGCTGACCCCCGAGCCAGCCGACTACCGCGTATTCCTGCTGACCACCGGCAGCGAAGCCACGGAAAATTGCATCAAGCTCGCCAAGACGTACGCCCTTGCCAAGCATGGCCCTTCGCGTCGGTATATCGTTACGTTCGAAAACGCCTTCCACGGCCGGACTATGGGCGCGCAGCTCGCCGGGGGCGCAGCCGGCCAAAAAGCATGGCTCGCCGGCGAAGGTCAGACGTTCCTGCAAGTACCGTTCCCCGATGGGTACAGGACCGAAGACGTATCGTTCGACTCGTTCGTGGTGGCGCTGGAACGTCGCGGCATCGGTGCGACGGAGATCGCAGGCGTCATGGTGGAAAGCTATCAGGGCGGCGGGCCGTACTTCATGCCCGACAAGTACGCCAAGCGCCTGGAGGCGTTCTGCCGGGAGCATGATATCGTGCTGGCATGCGACGAGGTGCAGGCTGGGTTCGGCCGTACGGGCAGAATGTTTGCCTACGAGCATTACGGTATCAAGCCGGACCTGATCGCCTGCGGCAAGGGCCTCACGTCTTCGCTCCCACTCTCAGCCGTCATCGGGCGAGCCGACATCATGGACCTATTCCCGCCGGGGTCGATGACGGCGACGCACTCGGCAAGCCCCCTGCCCGTTAGCGCAGCCCTGGCGAGCCTGCGCATCCTGACTGAAGAGAAGCTCGCAGAGAGGGCCGCACAGCTGGGCGATTTGCTCATGGGGGAGCTCAGCAGGATACAGAAACGCTTCCCGCAAACGCTCGGCTGGGTGGGAGGCAGAGGCCTGGTCGCCGGCGTGCAGGTCGTGCACCCGGGGACGAAGGAGCCGGACCCCGACCTGGCCTTGCGCATAAACGAAGCGTGCTTCCGCGCGGGGCTGCTCATGTTCGCGCCGGTCGGCATGGGCGGAGCGTGCATAAAAATCGCCCCGCCCCTTGTCATCACCGAGGCGGCGCTGCGCGAGGGGATATCCGTGCTCGAAGATGCCTGCGCTAGCATTATCGGAGATGCGCAGTGAGCATTGAGCGCGAGGTACTTGCCCGGTGCGCCGACCCGGCGTTTCGCACGTGGCTCACCGACCTGCTCATAGAACTATGCGCAGTAGACACCACGCCGGCGGCCGACGTAGCTGCGATGGCGGCGCGGGAGTCGGCCATGTTCGATGTCATCTCACGCGAGCTCGCCTCCTGTTCGCTGCCGGGCTCGACGCTCGTCCGTCATCCCGTTTCGCCCGAGATCGGCGAGCACCCAGCCTTCACGGAGTTGCATCACACCAAGACGCCGCAGCGGCCTGAGGGGCTGACGCCCGAAGAGGCCTTTGCAGGCAGGACGAACTTGCTGTTTCTCGCAGATGGCGCCGACGGACCGGGCCGTGGCACGGCGCTGAACGCCCATGTCGATGTGGTTGCGCCTTATGTTCCGCCCCGCAGAGACGGGCCCCGCGTGCACGGCCGTGGATCTGCCGACGACAAAGGCGGGGTGGCTGCGATCATCGCGGCGATTCGAATTGTTGACGATCTTGTGCAAGCGGGCGCAGTCGAGCTTCGCAACAGTCTGACGGCCATGTTCGTGATCGAGGAAGAGACGGGCGGCAACGGATCACTTTCGCTCGCCATCGACAAAGAACTCCACCGGCGATACGACTCGCTTGTGGTCTTCGATACCGCAGCCAACCGCATTTGCCCGGCCAACCGAGGAGCGACGTGGTTCGCTTGCGAGGTGCGGGCCACTGGCGCCGCAGGGCCTGACGTATCCCCCCTGCTCGCTGCCGCCTGGGCCATACTCGAGATGCAGCGCGAGGGCGATGCGATCAAAGCCGAGTCGGATCATCCGCTCTTCCCGCATAGGCCCGTGCAGACCTGTAACGGCATCCTGGGCCCGTTCGGCAAGGTCCCGTCCCGCATCTGCGGCGAGGTGGTATGCACCATACGCACCGGTGGCGGCCGGGAGCGCGAGGACCAACTCCGCAGTGCGATAGACCGGGGCATCGGCGCCTACGTTGCGGCCTACGGCGACCGGACAAAGGAGATGGACCCCGGCACGGGGCGGGCGAAGGTCGATCACCACGTGGACATCTCCCAAGCCGGCGACGGGCTCACGGTGGCTGTGCATGGATCGACCGGCCACATGGGAGCACTCGCAGAGAACGACGCGGCGATAACCAAGTGGGCCTACGTGGCGAGGGAAGTGGCCGTCGAGGAAATGCGCCACGGCCGCCAGCCGGAGATCGCGCTGCCGGGCAACGACGGTAACCGCATCGTCCTGGAAGGCGGACAAGGCTTCTTGCCCACGCACAAGATCGACGACGTGCGGGCCCGTATGGCGACCGCCTTTCACCGGGGCATCGATGAGTACGCCCGCTGGGCCAGGTCGGACGCCGCCGCCCTGGCCGGTGAGATCACATTCGACAAGCTGAACAACATGGCCTTCGACGGCGACCCAGACTCACCGACCGTCCGTAACCTGGCCGCTGCCGTCCGCGCAGTCGGCGGCGATGCCGAACCGCGCGGCTTTGACGTGTCGTGCGATGCACGGCTCTTTGCTCACGAATACCCGGATTTGACCGTCGTCACCACGGGCCCAGGCCAACTGCGCCGAGCGCACTCGGACGACGAGTACCTTGATTTGGACGAACTGTGGGACGCCGCCGCGATCTGCGCGATCTTCCTGCTAAGAGAAACGGGATCACTGCCGGCGGACCTGCCGGCGTAATACGAGGTGAATCATCATGCAGTCTCTCATACGAGATAGCGGCAACGAGGTCCGGCTCAAGGACATGCCGGTACCTTCCATTGACACCGCCAACGATGTGCTGGTCCGCGTTAGGGCTGCGGCTGTGTGCTCCACGGACGCGGCAATCGTCTCCGGCGCGTTCGGCGGGACAACGCCCAGAATCCTTGGCCACGAGATAGCGGGCGAGGTAATCGAGACTGGCCCTGACGTGCGAACGCTCGAAGCGGGCGACAAAGTGGCACTCCAGCCGACCATCTTCTGCGGCGCGTGCCCCTCGTGCGACAAGGGCAAGTGGCACCTGTGCCCCAACCGCAGCTTCGTGGGCCTGGACGCCGACGGCGGATTCACCGAGCTGATGGTCGTGCCGGAGGCGAATCTTGTCGCCGTGCCGCCGGCCGTGCCGTTCGAGCATGCCTGCCTGGCCGAGCCCCTTGCCTGCGTCATTCATGCGATCAGTCGCATCGAGACGCCGCTTACCGGTGGGGTCATTATCACCGGCGCGGGGATCAGCGCGTATCTCTTTGCGCAGGTCTTGATATCGAACGGCCTGTCGCCCGATCGGATCCTCGTGACCGGCCGGCGGGATGCACGGTTGGCCGCCATAGAACAACTCGGCGCCCATGTTCTAGACGTGCGACGTGGCGACCTCGCCGGCGCCGCCAGTGAGATATTCGCCCACGCCGCGCCGGAGGTCCTGATCGATCAGACCGGCGATACCGATCTTCTGCTGGGGGCCATGGACATCATCGCCCGGCAGGGAACGCTGTTCCTGTACGACTTCACGGGCCAGGCTATTCCGTTCAACTTCGGCAAGATGCAGTTGCGGGAAATCACCCTCAAGACAAGTACAGGATGTCCCGGGACCATGGACTCGGCCATCGCGATGATAGCGGCGGGCCAGGTGGACCTCGCCGGTGCCATATCGCACACCTACGAACCGTCGCAGATGAAAGAGGCCTACGAGATGCTGGCCAGCAAAGACCCCACGCACATGAAGAGCGTGATTGCATTTGACTGAGCTTCACGCCTTCTTGAGCTGGTAGGTGAGGCCGGGGGCTGTGTCGAAGGAGATCACTCCGTGGTCCTCTGCCGTGACGGCCACTGATTCACCGTTGCTGCACTCGACGGCCGGTCGTCCGCCCCACGGCCATTGGAGGCGGCAGTGGTGGCCGCGCTCGCTATGGATGGTGGCTGAGTGGACCGCGCCGTCCTGCCAGGTTGCGCTGACGAGGAAGGCGCCTTCCGCGCGGAGGTCGGTGAAGGTGGCATCCACATCCGCCTTCCAGAGCGGGAAGATGCGGACCACTTCGTCCCAGCTCTGCAGCATCAGAGCGTGCAGCGGGCCAAGCATGCCAAGCGACTCGACGTACGACCCCACGCAGCCCAGCGACGCCATCGACCACGCACGGATCATGCCGCCCGGGCGACGCCAGCGGCGCAGATTCTCGGTGAAGTTGTCGAAGTCGCGCTGCGGCTCGAACGCGTCGTTGTGGATGTGCATCATCGTCGGCCAGGCGAGGAACCCACAGCCGCGCCGGCCAGGGATGAGGTACTCGCCGGTGGCTGACTCGTCGGGGATCGCGCCGTCGCCGACGTCGGCGCCGAGGAACGCCGGCTGGGTGAGCGCGTAGCGGCGCTTCCGCTCGTCGGAAAAGCCGAGCGCGGCCAGGTCGTCGGTGTTGACGAGGTTATCGAGTATGTCCTGCCACTGCTCGCGCAGGTCGGGGTCGACATCCAGAGCATCGGCTGCGGCGACGGCGCACTGCAGGCCGAAGCGGGCGTGGCGGAGGACCTGTGGCTGATCGGTGTAGTCCTCCACCTTGCCGGTGAACATCGACTCGCCCTGCATACTCGGCCAGGCGTGGTAGAGCCCGTCGTCGCGCTTCTCGAGGAAGTCGGCGTAGAACAGCCCGCAGTCGCGAATGACCGGGTAGCCGATCTCGGTGAGCCACTGGGCGTCCATCGTGTAGCGGTATCGCCACCAGTAGTAGCTGGCCACCCAGCCGGTCATGTAGGTCATGCGGCACAGGGCGCCCGTGCCGTAGGGGTCGCCTGCGATGGGGAACGGATAGCCGACCAACTGAATGAACGTGCCTCGGCTGTTCCAGTAATCGCGGGCCAGTTTTCGGCCGAGCTCCACCATGTGCGCCATGCCGGGGAAGAACCCATCGCCCAGGTCCACGTGGTTGGAGGCGTAGTCGCCCCAGTAGCCCATCTGGTAGTTGATGTTCATGTGGTAGTCGCCGTGCCACAGCGAGTAATCCCGCACGGTACTCGGCAGGGCCAGCCCCGGTGCGACGACATCGCCCCGCGTCGTGCAGCGGCGGATGTGCAGCATCTCGTACCACGCGTTTTCCAGCACGGGCTCGTCGATTGCGACAGACGACTTGCTCCAGAACTCGGCGGCGGATTCGTGCGTGGCGGCGGCGAGGCGGCCGATGGCTGTGGGTAGGTCGGAAGCGAGTGTGGCTGCGGCGCGGCGGATGTCTGCCTCCGCGCCGCCAGCGGCCGTGCTGGTGGAGATGGCGACAGCGAGCTCGCCTTCGAGCACATCCTCGTCGGAGAAAATGCTCAGCACGGCGTCTTGCGTGTAGACCTTCGCCGGCTCGATCTTCAGGCCGGTGACGAACGGGGCCATGATGCAGCGGAAGCCGTCTTCGAACTCGATGTCCGGGTAGAACCGCTGTTCGATGGCGAGGTGGCCGTCGATCTGGCGGACCTCGGGGGCGGGCAGCGTGGTGCACTCGCCGGATTCGATCGAGCCCCAGAAGTAGGGGTAGCGGGCCCGCGTGTGGAGCGTGGTGGCCATCTGCTCCACCGGCGGGTCGGCCCATCGGTACAGCGAGAACCACACCGGCTCGCGGCCGCCCTGGGCGGTGTCGGCGTTCCAATTCTCCACCTGCCACCGCACGACCAGCACGTTGGACGGCGCGATGAAGCAGTGCAGCTTGATGGCTGCGCCGTTTTCCCAAGAGATCGTGATTTCCGCCTCGCCGCGTTCGATGGTGAGACGCTGGTGTATCTTCATGCCCAGCATATCGACCGGCAGGTGCATGGCCAGCTCGCCGACGGGTTTCGGACACGGGTACGGCCGCAGCGCGTAGGCGGGCCAGCCGTCGCAGATTTCCTTCATCCGCTTAGGGTCTTTCGGCTCGCCGCGCGTGGCCTCGCCCTCGCCGTAGACGAACTCGTGACTCACCCAACCCTCATCGCGAATGCCGCGAGCCAGCTCATCAATATGCGCAGGCTCGGGGCATATGTCGAGGTCCAGCCGCCGATCCCACACATCCCCCTTGCCAAACCGCCAGACGAGCGCATCCGACTTCTGGTAGATGCTTACGGACAGGTCGCCATTGCCCAGCAACAATCCATCGTCCGGTTCAAGAATCGGTACGTCGGTTTCAATAATATGCACGGCAGACTCCCTGGTCTCGTTATGCGATACATCACCCCCGGGATTCTACGCTCGACCCTTGACGGCGTCGAGATCGGTTCTAAACTGCTTGCAGGCGGCTCTGGTCGCCAAGGTCGGAAGCTACTTTCGCTGAAAGGAACACAGCTGTGAAACTCAAGTGCTGGAGAGAGTACACCAACGAAGTCGACCGCACTCGGCCCAAGCGGATGAAGTGGTGGTCCGACGCGCGATACGGCATGTTCGTGCATTGGGGGACGTATACGCTTCTGGGTCGCAACGAATGGGCGCAGGGGTTCGAGGCGATTCCGGCTGAGGAATACGACAAGCTGGCCGACGACTTCAAGCCGCGGCGCAATGCACCGCGCGCATGGGCGAAGCTCGCGCGGGATGCCGGCATGAAGTACATGGTGCTGACAACCAAGCATCACGAGGGCTACTGCCTGTGGGACACGCAGCAGACCGACTACAACGCCGTGCAGCGCGGCCCCGGGCGGGATCTGGTGGCTGAGTATGTCGACGCGTGCCGCGAGTTCGGGCTGAAGGTGGGCTTCTATTATTCGCTGATGGACTGGCGCCACCCCGACGGTGCCCGCAGCGCCTTCGACCCCGAGGCACGCCGGCGGTTCCTGGACTTCACGCACGGCTGTGTGCGCGAGCTGATGAGCAACTACGGCAAGATCGACATCCTCTGGTACGACATCTCCCGGCCGTTCGTGCACCCCGAGGGCTGGGACTCACTCGCCCTCAACCAAATGGTCCGCCACCTCCAGCCACACATTCTCATCAACAACCGCTCGCAGCTCGATGAGGATTTCACCACGCCCGAGGGCCGCGTGACGGCTGAGGCCGAGGGCCGCGCCTGGGAGGCGTGCATGACGTTCAACCACTCCTCCTGGGGCTACATGCCATCGGCCGCCCAGGATGCCCACACCCCTCGCGACATCATCAAGATGCTCAACATCGCCTGCGCCGGCCAGGGCAATCTGCTGCTGAACATCGGCCCCGACCCCGAGGGCAACGTCCCGCCCGAGGCCGTCGCGCCGCTCAAGACCGTCGGCAAATGGCTCGCCCGCAACGGCGAGGCCGTGTATGGCCCGCGCGATCGGGCGCAGTGGACGGCGTCGGGTTGCGGGGACTTCTCAGCCCGAGGCAAGAAGGTCTACTTCTGGTGTCGCTACTGGGAAGCGCCGGAGATCGGTATCGGCGGGCTGACCAGCAAGCTCAAATCGGCCAAAGTCCTCGCCACCGGCAAGCCGGTCAAGTTCGAACAGAAAGGCCCGCACATCCGGTTGAAAGACCTGCCCAAAACCTGCCCCGACAAACTCGCCGGCGTGGCAGTGATCGAACTGGAGTTCGCCTCCAAACCCAAGCAGGTGTGGTGTGCGAGCCTGGACGTATTCAGAATGAAATCCCAGGAGGGGTATTGGTAAGAGCCATCGTAGATATCGAATTCATTCCGTGGGCAATCCCAACGTACGTCGGGACCCGCTCTACGGAGCTGAGCGCCATGCCCGCGCAACGCTCAATTTCGGCGATCGGCGCACAACAAAAGCCGGCCACAAGGTTAGGTTGTGACCGGCCTTATCTAACACGCGCGAGAGGACTCGAACCTCTAACCTCCGGTTCCGTAGACCGGTGCTCTATCCATTGAGCTACGCGCGCTTATGCTGCTGTCATGCCCTGCTGAGTGTTGGCAAGTACTGACAGCAGCGGGGCATTGTACGACCTGGCCATCCCTCCCGTCAACCCCTGCGTGTTGGCCAGTGGTGACGCTTGAGGGCGTCCCAGGGCCTCTATCTGCTGTACTATCTGCTGTAATGGAATCAGGTGCCCACGGCGTTGCATCATGCGTGCCCGTCGCCTTTGCGACCTGCCTATCGGGCCTCTCTGGCCCAACGCCCGGCAAGCCGTCCAATCCGGCAGCGCGATCATAGGCCGTCAAGTGCGTGTAGACGTTCATCGTTAGCTTCGGGTCACTGTGCCGCGCCAAGTCCTGACATACTTTCACGCTCGCGCCCGACCTGACCACGTTGGTAATGTATGTGTGCCGCAGGGCGTGGAAGTCAGCCACGCGATTCCCTGCATCACGGTATGGAATGCCCGCCGCTTTCAGGTCGGCCCGCATCATCTTCCCTGGCTTGTCGGGCATTTGGAATACTGGCTGGCCTTGTGGCTTGTCGGCAAGGTAGGTCTGCAGCAGTTCAGCCAAGTCCCCGCGCATGGGTTGCGTGTCTTGTCGCCGACGTTTGGAATATGCCGCTTCAACGGTCACGGTCGGCGGCGTTGCGCTCAGCTTGAAAGCTTCGGGCGTCAGGTTGCGAAGCTCATTCGCCCGCAAGCCCGTACCCGTCGCCAAGCGATACAGCATCGCCCTGTTTGGCCCTGCCATACGGCTGACAATCGGGCCTTGCTCGGCGGCGGCTATCAGTCGGCACAGTTCAACGTCTGTCAGCGCCCGCCGGTCATGGCGTCGGTCTGTGCGAACGTTGAAACCAGCCAAGTGGGCAATGGCGTCCTCTCGGCTTCGCCCGTCCCGCCACAGCCAACGCGAGAACTGCTTAACGGCTTTCAGGTAGTGATTGCAGGTCTGCAAAGACAAGTTTTCATCGTCCCGCAGTGAGCCTATCGCAGTCTGCACACCCGACGGGGCAATCTCGCTTATCTGCTCTGCGCCGCACAGGTCCAGAGCCCGCGCCACCTTTGCCCGCGCTTCGCGGGCGTGGCTATCGGTCACGCCTTTGGCCAGCATCGCAGCGTGGAAGTCAGCCAGGTGTCCGCCAGTGACTTTGCCGTCAGCATCTTTCACCATCAGCGGCTTGGCTTCGGCGGCGGAGTATTGGTCGGCCTTGGCGTCGATCACGCCCTCACGCCGCAGCATGGCATCACTCTCAAGCTTGCGGGCCAGGGCTTCGGTAGCTTTGCGGTCAGCACAACCACGTACTTCTTTCCGCACACCTGGACGGATGTGATAGCTGATCGTGTACTTGTCATCGCCCTTGCGTCTGTAGATGCTCGCCATAGTAGCTCACCTATCTTTCTTGGCCCGTTTCTTGGGCGTCAGTTCCAGCCCCAGCTCCCGGGCTAGCTTTGCGGCTGTTTCCATCGTGACACTTCGATTGCGATTGACAAAATGAGAGATAACGCCCCTGGACACACCTGACAGCTTAGACAGCTGGCTGCACGATATCGGCGCATCAAGAATCGCCTGCCGCAACTGATCTTCAATGTCGTTTGTCTTTGCCACGTCCTCATTATACGATCAACCAATCATGTTGTCAATTGAAAACTCTCATTTCTTTTCATCTTTCGTCGGCAACGGGCCAAGATATCTGAACCGCGTCGCTTTTCGTGGATTGTTGGCCCCGCCGCCTTTGGTGTCAGGGACGATCCAGCCATCGGCCGCCAGGAGAATCAGCCAGCGGGCAGCCTGCTTGTGAGGGACCCCCAAGAGTCTTCCCGCAGTCCGACACGCCAGAAAGAACGGGCTAGTGCCACTGATGATTTGAAGCTCTCTGCACAACGCCACAAGGTCGCGCAGCTCAGACTGTTGGTAGTCCAGCCCATCGACGGGATCGTCCCGCGCTCGTTGGATCGCTTCGGCCATCAGTCCTGACCTAAGCGGGACCACCACCTTGGGCCAGCCAATAATGAAGTCGTTCCATGTCTCTTCAAACTCCTTTGTGCGAATGAACGGCAGCGCCCGTTCGTGCCACTGGCGGACCAACGGCCTGAGGGATGGCAAGTCAGCGGCGTGCAGATCGTCTATGCCCTTCAACGCTCGTGCAAAGTGGAAGACCTTCTGATTCCGTTGACCTGGCCCTGTCGGCAATGTCGCTTGAATAGCTGATTCAATCTGGTCACACCCACCCAAATCAATTGCTCTTGGTTTGCTCAGTATGCTTCTGCCTGCTTCTGTCTGCTTCTGTGTCATATCTGGCAGGAGCCCAGCTAGGTCAGGCTCCACAGCCAGCACGTCACCGTTTAGCGACACAAGCCATTGATAGGCGACTCCCGCAGGATGAAGCCCCGGCGGCAGGCAGCAGTAAGACCCCCGCCCGCGCAATTCCCCGTCGCCCAGCTTCGTTGTCTTCGGAACGTCAGCCGTAAAGTAGACGTGATATCCTCTAAACGTCTTCACGGTCGGCAACGACTTGGCAAGGCCCGCATACTCCGCAGCCCATTGCATGTATGCGTCTTCCTCATCAAAATCCCTGCAAGCCAAATGGTCACTAACCGGCCCCAGCACAACGGCCAGGCCGGAATATCTATCGCGGCTGAACCACGCTCGAATCTCATCGGGCGTGGCCCGTCGCTTTTGAAATTGCTTCCACGGCACGCCTGCGATCTTGCCTTTGCCGCCTTTGCGGATCGGAATGATGCTCCAGCCGCGCCGCTGGTATTCCAGCGCGGCGGCCAGCAAGCTATTGTCTTCTTGTCTGTCTTCAATCATTGCAGCCTCATTGCGCGACACACTTAACTGCTCGAAACTCCGAAAACGGCCCATGGGTCGGCCTTGCGATTCGGCCAGTTTTCAGCTCTTTATCTACAAGGACTTACGGCGGCCAAAACGGGCTTAACTGTGTCCCGGCCCCCTCTGTCTTTGGCGCTTGCGGCGCTGAGTCTCGCGCAGTCGCCTGGCCGCGCAGCCCTTGCAGTACCGGCGGCGCTTGGGAACGGAGCCGCCACAGTCCGGGCAGGCCCGGACGGGTACGGCCTTGCGACGGAAATAGCCCTTGGTCGCCAGGGCGGCCAGCAGATTCGTGCAGCGCCAGCAAATGCAAGCTTCGACACCTACGCCGACACGCACTATCTCCCCGCAACGAGAACAACGATTCCCGTTCGGAAAATCGGTCAAGTACTCGCAGGCGCGTTTCTCGCGCGGATGCTCGCCGTTCGCAGCGTCCATTATTCGACCTCCCCAGCAAGTCGCCCCAAGTAGGCAGCAACGTCGGTCAGCCGCCAACGGACCGTCTTCGGGCCGAGCCTCAGAGGCCTCGGGAAATCGCTCAGCCCAGCTTCCGCCAGGCCAGACAATCGCCAAATGGTCCGCTGATGAAGCTGGAGCAGTTTGGACAATTCTTTGACTGTCACCAGTTGGTAGGATGGCGTGGGGGTATCAACTTTCATCTGCGCCCCCTTCGTCCCGTCTGGCCAGGTCTCTCAGCGCTTCGCGAACTGCCGTTTCGTCAAAGCGCAGCCTGCCATTGATATTCAGGTGCGGCAGTATTCCGTCCTTGGCGAGACGCCGTAGGTAGGTCTTGGGCAGGGCAAGTCTCGTTGCCATTGCATCTAATGCTAAGTATTCGTGTCTCATACCCCCTTTGTATGCATGGCCTTATGACAATACCAGACAACGGCGAGCGTGAGCGCAAAATGGGCGCGATATGAGCGCGCTTGACGCAAGGAACACCTACTTACGCCGTTGGAAATGTCTCTCGATCTCGGCTCGGCTCAGCATCAGCGGCGAATTCTTGGGGGCCCCCTCGCGGCGATAGTCACGAAGTCGGCCGTCATCCTTGGCCCGGCGGAGAGTTGATCGACTCGCGTGGTACTCATCTACTGCTATGGCCGTGGTTATCAAATCTGTGGGGGGCTGTTCCACGCCCTGGCCCGAGCTGCCGTGTATCTCGCACTGCGTCACGCCAAGGGGCCTTGACTCCAACCACGCCAGCCCGCCTTTGACAATTTGGGCCACTTCGCCAGGGCGATTGTCTAGGGCTTTCTCGAACGTGTTATTCAGGGCTCCCCGTCGCCACAGATAGGGCTCTGGCAGCAGTTCCTTCTGCTCTGGCCGGTCGATGATAAACATAGTCGTGTTCTCAGGCTTGGCGGGCCAGGGGATAACGGCCCAGTCAGCTTCAAAGCCCGGTTGATGTTTCTCTAGAGCCAGGTATGTTTGCAGCAGTGCCATCGCTGCGGCGCGGTCCCCCGCGTCTGGCGCGTCCCATATCTCGCCACGCACGGCCAGCAGTTCTTGGCCGAGCTCATGTTGCCAGTTGGCGCGATCCGCGGTCACAGCCCCATCGTCGGACATAAAGCCAAGGTGCTCCGTCAGAGATACCATCATCCCCAGCCGGTTCATTACCATCGCCGCCAGGAAGTCGCCCACGGGTGGCACTTCCACGGCATACTTCCGGTCATGGGGCAGTTTCGCCCACTTACATACTGCCCTGTCTACTGGCAGCAGACCCCATGCGCCGTGGTACGGAAAGATCAGGTCCGCCTTAATCGCCAGCGGCCCTTGCGCCCAATCCCGTAGCGTAATGGCCACATCGTGGCCGGTATCTTCGGCGGCAAACAGTCTCGCCAGGACGCCCTTCGGCGCGTGGTCCGCCTTCAATTTGAGGGCCTTAGCATCGCTCTCCGTCAGGGCCGCCAGTTCCTTGGCGAGCCGCCGCCAAAGCCCCTGGGCTTTGCCAGCCGGGTCTGTCACGCGCTGCCAAGTTCGCGCCGCCATTTCGGTCAGCCGTTCTCGGACGGCCTTGTCCTCAAGAGCTCGCCGCACCTGCACGGCAACGCAATTCCGAGCAGTGAACAGCCGGGACTTAACATCTTCCGCCCCCGCGTCCGGAGCATCATCGCTCGACCCCAGCTCCTGAGCCATCCCGCCCAGGTCACGCAGCGTGGCAATTGCATAATCGGTCGCCGCGCGCAGGCCCGGCTTCAGGTGAAAGAACAACGCATCAGCCATGAAGCCTTGTGGCTCACCGGACGGCCAGCCGCGTGTCGCGAAGCCCTTTAGCAATGGGTGCATTGTCTCTGCTGCAAGCCAAAGCAGCACGTCGGCAAGATCGGTCATGCGAGGGGTCAATCCCCACACTTCCCGGTAGGCTTCCGGCATGGTGTCGATCAAGCTCAGCAACACGTTGGAGACTTCACATTGCCCTTGCTCCACAGCAAGGCCCGTGGCCCTGTCAAGGCCCGCCGGCCGCTTCGCGTAGTAGAAGCACAGAAGCTCCGACTCGACGGGCTGCACCTCCGCCATGTCTACCTTTTTCACGGCAATATCGCCGCACCGGGGATCGTCACACCAGAACGCTATCCCGTCCGACCATCCTTCTACCGCAAGGCCACGCAGGCCATCGGCCGTCTTCAGGCCAACGGCTGGCCCATGGCGGTGGAATAGCAGCTGTCCCAGGGGCCAGTTGTCAAAGGGGTCTTCGGACTCCGCGTCCTTGTCGCTTCGGCCTTTGGGTACTTCACGCAGGGCGAACGTCACGAAGATATCATCTCGCGGCATGAGCCGGTCTAGGCTGTCTTGGAGTTGCCCCACGCTCCAAAGCCATTGGCCCACTTCCATTGATTCTCGTTCCCCTGGCGTGTTCGGCATATTCAGTCCTTTCAGCCGTTCGGGTCGGCCCGGCAGGAGCGTGGTGAAAGGGCAGACAAGCCACGTCCCCGCCAGGTCGCGCGCCCATGCGTCCATGGGCTACCCGTATAGCCCGGATTTTACCGCGATATACCCCTGAGGCCAAGCAAGATAGCTGCTCCGCCACGCCTGGCCACGGAGCCCATTACCCGAACTCGCAAGAAGAACTCGCGGCCCAGCCTGCTGGGATGGACTGTCGGGCTCACCTAACGCGTGACGCGATGCCATTCTCCTAATGATCATCACAGGAGACTGGTTGGGAGACCGTCAGGCGCGCTTGTCTCGTCAGAATTGCTCGGGCTCTTAGGGCTCGTTTCTCGCGCCAAGGCGGCTCTGACGGCCCCCAGTTCAGTCTTCACTGCTTGCAACTCGGCCGCCTTGCTGACAAGGTCAGCTTGGGGCCGGTCGAATTGGTCTCGTTGCCGGGCGATCAGCCGAGTGGCTCCGACGGCAGCCAGCATTAGGAGCCCGGCCAGCACCCAACCCACAGCGCCAATGCGGCGGCTTCGCCTCAACGCCAGACGGTGACCTTCGGATCGCTCGCGGGCCATGCCAATGACGGCTAAGGCGAGTTGGTTTGTCACCCAGCATGCGCCCCCTTCTTGTCCGTCCGCCAACTGGCGGTGCCTCCTACATCGGGTGGCGAAGTCGTTACGGCGCTTGTAAGGGGGATATTGGACGCTGCCAGCCCACAGATTGCGGTCATCGAACGCCAAATGGCCTTTGTCGTGGGGTCGCCAAGCGGTATAGTAGGCTGGTATCGGAAGGGCGGCACGTACGTCGCCCTGAAGTTCGACAACGCACGGTAAGGACAGGCTTGATTCTTCGGCAACCTGCGCTACGCTTAAGCGCGGCGCGATGTACTGGTTGAGGTAATGTGCGATGGTCAGGATGGCCACAAACAAGCCTGCGAGTTCCAGCCACAGTTTCAAGAAGTCCTTCCGGTATGTGCTGGCATCTGTGACGACGCCACCATGTAAGAGGCGGAGATTCACACGCCAAGCTACCCAGCCAAGTGCAGCCAACAGGCCGGTAGCCACAAGGACCAATAAGATACTTTGCGGAAAGGGCATCATCCTTTTCCGTATCAGCGGGCTGCCCGTTCTCGGTCACCACCAGGGCGGGCAGTTCCTTTTGTAGATAGTTCTCGTTCTTGGGGCAGCGACCATCGGTCCTGCGCACCAGCTACAGTACATTGTACTTAAATTCGGTTTTTCCCAAAAATATTTCGCGGAAGTTTTCCTTGTTGCGTGTGGAGACCTCACACTGGCACGCCCTATATCCACCGCCACAAGTCGGTTTCCCCCTCTGTTTACCGGCAAATCGCCCTCTTGCTTAAGCGTGGCCCCGCCCACTTCTGACGCTTCTTGCCCAACGGCCGCTTCTTGGCCAAGCGGACGATGGCCGACGGCGACGGCCAGAATCACGCCCATTACCATCAACAATTCCGCCAGCCTAAAAGCCCATTTCACGGCAGCAGCGCCAACGTAGTGTGGCATATCCCCCCGACCGGGCCCGCTGGGCCTGCTGGCCCTGGGCGGCCTGGCGATGCTTCGCGGCAGAAGACTAGCTTGAACGTATCGACGGCTGATGGCAGGACGGAGACGCGTGACATTCTCGCCAGGACACGCTAGGATTGCTCCCGAATGTGACCAAGCAAAGGGCAATCTCTAGGCGAACGGAATCAGCAGGACGCCCAAGGACGGCTGCGTATGGCTTATCTCTTTGAGGAACTGGACCACGCACGCTACGGCGACGGCCGCCAGAAGCGGACGATCTTCCTCCCAAAGTACCTGAAGGAGACTGCCGAAGACCAAAGGCTCAAAGGCAGTGCTTTCGACCACGCTCACGAGATTCTCATCAAGTGGGCCGACATTGAGAAGTCTGGAAAGCTCTCGCCCGAAAAGGAGACCTCTCTCGAAGCCGAGTTCGTAACGGAAGTGTTCGGCCAAGCCCTGGGCTACAAGCTCTTCGCCGAGAACGAAGACTCATGGGAGCTTCGCCAGAAGTTCAAGGTCAACGGCGGAGAGGCCGACGTAGCGCTCGGAGAATTCTCCTCCGGCAAGGAAACCACACCTCGGGCCATCATCGAACTCAAAGGCCCAAAGGTCAACGTGGACCGCGACAAGTTCAACGGCCGGACAGCAGTGCAGCAGTGCTGGGATTATCTCAACGCCCTCCCCGAATGCCCCTGGGGTATCGTCTGCAACTTTGTCAGCTTCCGGCTGTACCACCGCGACAAGACGCCCAGCGCCTACGAGCTCTTCACCTTACAGGAACTTCGCAAGCCGGAAGTCTTTAGGAAGTTCTACAGCCTGTTCCAAGTCGGCGGCCTGTTGCGGGGCACGTTTACCAAACGGCCACGGGCAGACATGCTCCTGGCCAGAACGGCTGAGCGCCAGCAAGAAGTCGGCCAGCAGTTGTATCAGAGCTATCACGCAAATCGCCTCTTACTAATCCGCCACCTGCGAGCCGAGCCGCATAACAAGCAAGTCGGACCAGCAATTCGCATCGCGCAGAAACTGCTGGACCGCATCATCTTTGTTGCCTTCTGCGAAGACAGGGGGCTACTGCCCAGGGAGTCCATCAGAGCGGCCTTTGAGAACACTCCGCCATTCAGCCGAGTCACTAACCCGCGATGGCAGAACTTCCTCAATCTGTTTAGAAGTATCGACGAGGGCAACAAGCAGGCGGACATTCCGGCTTTCAACGGCGGCCTGTTTCGCCAAGACCCCGAGGTCGACACGCTTCAACTGGACGACGAATGGACGCAGTTCTTCAAGGATGTCAGCGACTATGACTTCCGCGACGAAGTCAATCTGGACGTGCTGGGCCACATATTCGAGCAGTCGATTAACGACCTGGAAGACCTTCGGCTTGGCAGCTTGTTCGAGGGCGACGCGCCCCAGGAGGCCGACTCGCCGAAAATGACCAAGTCGGCCGAACGCAAGCGCGGAGGAATCTACTACACCCCGCCGCAGTTCACAGACTTCATCACACGCAACACCATCAGGCCTATCATTGAGGCCAAGTGCAAGGTCGTTGCCAAAGAGCTCGGCCTATCCCAGGAGCAGATTGGCGATAACGAGTGCAGCCCGCAGCTAGAGCAGTACTGGCAGGCGTGCTTCGATGCATTCCGGCAGATCAAGGTCTGCGATCCCGCCTGCGGCAGTGGCGCGTTCCTTATCCAGGCCTATGACATCCTGGAACAGGAATATCACGAGATCCTGGCCGGGCTGGCAAAGTGCAATTTCAAACTTGCCGACGAGCTCAAAGCTCAGGTGCCCGACATTATTCTGCAGGACAATATCTACGGCGTCGACTTGTCCCTGGAGGCCGTGGAGATAACTCAACTTGCTCTCTGGATTCGGTCCGCCCAGGAAGGCAGAACGCTCGCCGACCTGTCGCACAACATCGTCTGCGGCAACAGCCTTGTCAGCGATACTGCCATTGACCCCCGCGCGATGATATGGCAAGAGAAGTTCCCCGAGATATTCTCAGGTGACGGGCCAGGCTTCGATTGCGTTATTGGCAATCCACCGTGGGAGCGATTGAAACTGCAGGAACGAGAGTTCTTCAATCGAACGGCCCCACGAATAGCTAGCGCCGTCAATGCAGCTACTCGCAAGAAGCTCATCGCCTCACTGGAAAAGGACAATCCCGAGCTTCACCAAAGCTACCTGCAAGCCAAGGACGCGGCCAGCAAGACACTCGACCACGTCCGCAAGTCAGGCCGTTTTCCGCTGACCGGCAAGGGCGATATCAACACCTACACCGTCTTCGCCGAACTCGCGAGCAGCATCGTTGCCCCCTCTGGCCGCGTGGGCTTGCTTGTGCCATCGGGCATTGCCACAGATAACACAACGAAGGACTTCTTCAGTAAACTCGTTGACGAGCAGTCGCTCGCCCTTCTCTACGATTTCGAGAACAAGAAGGGCCTCTTCCCGGATGTTCACAGGGCCTTCAAGTTCAGCGTTATCATCTTTGGGGGCGAGAGCATTAAGACACCGGAAGTTGATTTCGTATTCTTTGCCCATGGGATGTCTGAGTTGCAAGAGAAGCGCCGTCACATTTCGCTATCGGCCAAAGACATGGCGCTGATGAATCCCAACACGCATACATGCCCGATATTCCGATCCAGGAAAGACTGTGAGCTTACCAAGGAAATCTACAACCGCGTGCCGATCCTCCTGGACCGCAGCAAGAAAAAGACCAGCAATCCGTGGGGGATCAGTTTCGCCACAATGTTCCACCAGACTAATGACGCTGGCCTGTTCCGCACGGGAGAGCAGCTCAAGGCGGACAAGTTCAAGCTGACGGGCAACGCCTGGCAGAAGGGCAAGAAGCAATTCCTGCCACTCTATGAAGCCAAGATGATTCAAGCCTTTGACCATCGAGCCGCAAGCGTCGTCGTGAAGGATGAGAACTGGTTTCGCCAGGGGCAGACCGAGGCCCCGTCTCTAGTGCAGCACCAAGACGCTGATTTCGTTATTCAGCCTCGGTGGTGGGCGGAAGAACACGTCATCTGCGACAGCCTGCGATCTTCCCCGCCATGCCTTCTGGCGTTCAAGAATGTAACCAGTCCAACGAATAGACGAACAATGATAGCTGCTCTTATTCCCCCCTACGGCGTCGTCAATTCCGCGCCGTTCATTCAGTGTGGCGAGACTATCAACGAACTGCGCCAATGCTGTCTGCTTGCCAACTTGAATGCCTTTGTTCTCGATTACGTAGCTCGGCAGAAGATCGGAAACGTCAATCTGAACTTCTTTCTGATTGAACAGTTTCCAATGCTCCCCCCCGACGATTATCTCGACGAGTGTCCTTGGTCCAAGGGCCAGACGCTGGAGAAATGGATTTCGGACCGTGTCCTGAAGCTGACATGCACGGCTAATGATATGCTGCCCCTGGCTGAGGCGGCTGGCTTCAAGCCGGGCGTCCACAAGTGGAAGCCAAGAGACCGCGCCCGACTCCGAGCCGAACTGGACGCAGCCTACTTCCTGCTCTACGGCATTCAGCGTGAAGACGTGGAATACATCCTCGGCACTTTCAAAGGCACAGCCAAGACACCCCAAGGCGTCATAGGCCACACCCAAGGCGAACTGATTCTAGAACAATACGACGCCCTGCTAGCGTCCTGCTAGACATGCCGCCCGCACGGCTTTCGGAAGTGGCTTACACCCGACCGGACACGTTTTTTCGTGCCATCGCGACAACCGTTGGATAAACAATCGGTTACAACGAATCTCCAAGCCGCAAAGTACCCGAATTTGTCGCATTTTTGTAAGCCTACGGGCACGATCGTCCCAGCCTGAGACACCTGCACCGACAGCAAACGGCCGCCGTTCCTCTTTTGTCGTAAAGTGCGGGGAAACGACGATCCGCAGCGTCCGCAGGACATTCTCAGCCATCAGGCCCAATGTTGCTCTTTGGCCCCGCCGGTCCACACGCCCGATGCCAGCCCTTTAGGGTCTCTCGAAACTATCTCTTTGGGGACGAAAGAAACTCGCCCTTTAGGGGCACGGAAAACTCCGCGCCCTAACCTGCCCCGGCATCACTACAAGGCAGCCCAGCAGGCAATCAGCCCGATTAAGGTGATTGCCCGATTGCAGTTCTATTTCTGCGCGGTAGTATGGGGGAACTGGATCATGGCCACACGGACATGCTTCACACATCAGCGCCAGGAAGAGACGGAGAGCCAATGGAGCCGAACACGACCGGCGCGTGACTGGCTATCCTGGCAGCCATCGCACTGGCTACGCTGCATGCCGGTCAGTAGCAAGTTGAGGGATGGATTGGCGATATGACGGCGAATGAAGTATGGATACTGAAGGTGCTGCTTGGGTCCCTCGCAGTGATCTGTGGTGTGTTGGGGGGCATCTTCACGTGCTGGGAGGCACTGCGGAACGAAGACCACGGCCCGGTCCGAGACTGGTTCCGCGCGAAATGGGAGCATATTAGGCGGGGCCCGTGGCTTCATATGCCCGAGACCGCCATAGGCTGGCTTCTCGCGGGCAAGGCGGCCCTGCCCGACAGCCTAGAGGCTATCTTGATGCACAGGCGCTACGCCGAGGCCCTTTTGGTAGTTCTGCCAATTTGTGCTTCGGTCTCCTGCTACATCAATTGGGGTCGCTGGCCGGCCATCGTGTCTCTCCTGCTCACGGCGCCTTGGGTTCTCATGTTCATTTCGACCTATTCCAAAGCACCGTCGGGGTTGGCTGCTTGATACTGTGCTCCGTCTACGCTACGCTCCCCCTTGGCAGTGACGTACCTGACACCTTCACGAACCAAAGGAGCTTCACCGTGATAACCAAACGCAATCTAACTATGGTCGTCGGTATTCTAGCAGCATCATTCCTGGGGGGAATCGTAGGGCAGCGACTGTTCCCGGCCCAACCAGCATTTGCGCAAGCGGCTGGGCAGGCTCAGGTGCAGCAGACAGTCACGGCCGAGGAGTTTATCTTAGTCGATGGCGATGGGGAAATACGTGCCCGGCTTGACTGTAACAGCGACGGCAGCCCCTCTCTATACATGTACCGGCCAGATGGTACGCGGGGTATTGCCTTGCGTTGCGATGATTCTCTGACGGGGTTGTTGCTATACGACGAGAGCCTGCCGGGTAGCCTCACCTACTCAACTGTGGCCACGCTAGTAGCCCATCGGTATGATAGACCCGAACTCAATTCGGTCTCCCTCACGATGAACTCCCACGACGCAGTACCTTTAGTTGAGGGCGCCTACCTGCCCGTCGTGAATTTGTCTGCAGATAGCGATGGCGGCAAGCTGGCCGTGAGAGGGCTCAACTGGCGTTCGAATATCTCTGTCGATGCAAAAGACGACGCCCCTAGCATTAGCATGGTCGATGGCGACGGGAAGACGCGCGCCGAACTTCGCTATGAGCACGTTGAGGGCTTGGATACTATGGCCGCATTGAGTCTGTATGACGATAGTGGCATAGCGCTGCAGATCGACACGTCTAATGGCAGTAGGGGCATTTCACTGTGGGACGCCGACGGAAATGAGCTAGTGTCATTGCACACGATCCAGATTGGCGAGACAGATACCCTCATTGGCCTAGATATGACAGCCCCACAGCAGCAGACGGCCGAGCACTTCGGGAGCATGACTGTCCGGACATTGTCGCTGTCTGCAGGCGCTTTTGGCTCTGGCCTCTGGCTTCATGGCAACGACGGTACTTCCCGCATCAGGCTCTGGACGAAGGACAACTCGCCCACTATCGAGTTACTCGACTCGGACGAAACGGTAATCTGGCAGAGACCCTAATCGCTGCGCAGGGCCTGGCTGGCGATGGGGAGGCGCAGAAGATAACCCCAACTTTAGGAGATAAGTTATGAAGAAATGCACGCTCATAGTTGCTTTGATTGTCGTATCGCTTGTATGCCCTAGCAACGTACTGGCGGAAGATGACGGCGCGAAGCTTCGCCAGCTAGAAGCCAAAGTTAAGATGCTTGAATCAACACTTGAGGACCGAGACGCGACAATCGCTACTCTTGAGACGCAAGTGCAGGAGGGTCAGGAGCGTATTGCAGCCCTGACGGCCATTCTAGAGGATGCAGGGGTCAGTGAAGAGACACTCGCAGAGGCCACTGATGAGGCTGCCACCATATGCCCGGTGGTCAGAGTCATAGACGGCGACACAATCGTTGTGAGCATCGACGATGAAGATGTAACGGTCCGCCTGATAGGTGTAGACACGCCCGAGACAAAGCACCCTAACAAGCCAGTGCAGGCGTTCGGTAAAGAGGCGTCGGCTTTCACAACTAATCTCCTGGCTGGCGAGACTGTCCGCTTGGTTATCGACCCGCAGCAAGGTGAGACTGACCGATACGGACGGGCACTTGCCTATGTCTACCGGGAGCCCGATGGCCTGTTTGTGAACGCCGAACTTGTCCGCCAGGGCTATGGCCACGCCTATACGAAATACCCCTTTAAGTACATGGCCGACTTCCAGGCGCTGGAGCTAGCGGCCCGCACTGCTGAGAGGGGCTTGTGGGTTGCCGAAGACGATGACACGTCCGAGCAATCACAGGAAACGCCGACTGCTGCGCCGCAGGACGCGCCCCCTCCCACTGAGGAGGTAGCGCCAGAGACGGCGACTGAACAGGAAGCAGTGACGGTATACGTTACGCGCACAGGTACAAAGTATCACAGAGGGTCTTGCAGCTACCTGAGACAGAGCAAGATTGCGACGACGTTGAGTGACGCTAGAGCCAGCTACGGCCCGTGCAGCCGATGCAAGCCACCAAGATGAGACCACCTGTTGAGATAGGAGCTAACTATGAGACGATTCCTGGTTTCGATTACCATCCTTGGGCTTCTGGTTGCAATGTGCGGGGTTGTTGGTTGTCGTTCTGCAGACAATAGCAACAGTGGCGAGGCCGACGGTACGTCGGTATACATCACACGAACAGGAGCGAAGTATCATCGAGGGAGCTGCAGTTATCTGAGACAAAGCAGGATTGCGGTGACACTGAGCGAAGCCAAAGCCAGCTACAACCCATGCAGTCGATGCAAACCACCGCAGTAGTAGAACAGGGCGATGCTTCCGGACTTGCCCTTTTCTCTGCTTGTGGTATACTCACAACTGGCCCTTGATGGGGTGGGATTTGGGATTGCACGGGCCTGTATTGGCACACATCAGTTACACGGAAACGGATGATGAAGCTCTTCTGCAAACTAGTGATCGTCTTTCTCGTGGTGGCGCAGAGCGGCCCGGCCATCGGGGATGTCGTCTACACGCGCGATGGCGGCAGACATGAAGGTGAGGTGCGCAAAGAAGAGAACACTGTCTTCATCGAGACGGCTGATGGCACCGTGGAAGTGCGTACCGAAGACGTGGTTTACATATCGGTAGTGGCCCCGCCCGTTGCCGAAGAAGAGCAACCCGACAGCGAAAACACATCAGATGAGGCCGCTGCAGACTCAGCGCCTACCCCCGATGACCAAGCGACAGACGGGCCCGCCAGTACCCCCACTGCGCACGCGGACTATTTCGTTATACCCATTTATGGCACGATCGGCGTCGAGGCGCATGTGGATACGCTGGTCAAATGTTTCAATGTGGCGGCTATTCAAGATGCCTCGGTAATAATCCTGCATATCAAGAGCGGCGGCGGATTTGTAGACGCAAAGAATGAAATCCTTGCTTTGCTCCGCGAAAAGAAGAAGGACTTCCGTATTGTCGCCTACGTTACGGAAGCTCACTCAGCTGCGGCTATTATTGCACTGCTCTGCGACGAGATTGTGATGGCTCCCCAAGGGGCCATCGGTAGTTGTGTCCCGTATACGACGGCGGAGGACGGTACGCCTGAAAACATAGAGGCCAAGTTCTTAGCAATTGAGATGGCGGAGATTCGAGCCATTGCCGAAGAGGGAGGGCACAACCCGCTCTTGGCTGAGGCAATGATTAACTACGAAATGGTGCTAGGCCGCAACGAGACTGACGATGGCATAGAGCTTGTCAGGGGAGAAGGTGAAGAAGTCATAAAGAGTGCGGAGGCAATTCTGAACCTTACGGCCCAGGAGGCGGTGACCTACGGCCTGGCTATCGCGACAACGGCCGAACTCCTGGATATCAAGGACCACATTGCTATCGAATCATGGACGGAAACATCTCAACGTGGCATCATCATTCAGCGCCAATGGGAGCAGGAACTCTCCGACGCGCTGGAAAAGCTCAACCGACTCTACGAACGGTATGACGAGGACTGGGACGACCTCGTCGCGGCATACAACGCCAACGAATACCGGCGCGCATTTCGGCTAGCTAACCAGTTACAGACGCGCCTCCGCAAGGTCAGGGGGCTTGCCGTCAAGTACGAATACATATTGGAGGAAGTGCGCTATCGCGAATACTTCGATGAATGGCTCAAGAACTTGGAAGCCATCGAAGAGAAGATCGCCGACAGACTGTGACGGGCCCGCAGGACTCGCTCTGACAGCGCGTCAATCCTGCCGAGATTCGGCCGCCGTCGGCAGTGACAATGGCTCAGACGTTTCTGCCGATAGAAGGCCCGCATCTATTACGTCGGCACTTTGATCATTCTGAGGTATGTTAATGATGACATTGATTTCCGTTGCTTCTTTCTGACCCGCGCTGTTCAACATGCCAATCGCGCGCATGACTCTATCCAAGGCGCTCACAGTATCACAAAGCTCCAGGTAACGGTTGCCCTTGCTGTCTATCCGGGCGGACCTGACGACGCTGGTATTTATGCCCTCGGCCCGCAATTCGGTCAGCGTTTTGTCACCGGACAAGTAGGGCTCAAAGTCGGCCAGGTCGGCAGTAGCTATTTCCTTGAGCAAGCAGTGGCAGTCCTCGGGCGTAAGCCCTCGGCGCTTCAATTCCATATCCAAGGCCCTGATAATATTATCATTTCTCAACATTCGACTTCCCTGTGTGGCAGCGCTACGTTTGGAGTACCCAGCCGTTTCCGCAGCCTTTGTCGCGTTGAATCCGTTTTCAAGATATGCCGCGACAAATAACCTTTGCTTGTGCGGCAGTCTTGCTCTGTCAGGCATTGTCATGGTGTTCCTCCTGGCCCCAGGGCTGTCAAATTGCTCTTGTGAATCGCTCATTGTTGTCGCTCCTGGCGTTTAGGCCTCCCCCACCCCTGTGTAGTTCTTCGCAACGGAACGAAGGTTGGTAAATAATGGCGGCTGGTCTGGGTGTTTCATGCTGAGGGCTAAAATCACGTTTTGGATTTTCGTTTGAGACGAGCCTATTAGATATATACAGGGGTCCCCTTGGGGGTCGGGCACCCCTCGCGCCTCTGTGTCTCGCCCTCCTGTTCCTCCCCCGGCCAAGCTGAGCGGAC